>JAABUH010000144.1_pt1 | contig 107143 bp, 121 predicted proteins | sample 5559121 | NCBI WGS metagenome assembly JAABUH01 (sample SAMN10711871, study PRJNA513364) | rock metagenome | isolation source: Antarctica rocks | place: Antarctica: Victoria Land, Battleship Promontory nord | collected 2015-12-28
CACCTACACCGGTGGGTCCACTCCCCAGGACCCCGCTGGCTTCATTGACAAGCGAAAACATGGAATTCCTGCAGTCCTGCAGCCCATCACTGCCAACACCGGTCAAGAACCGCATCACTTCACTTGTGTCAGCCGTGGAGGCTGTGAATGCAAGGAATACGGTCTTGGAGAGGGAGAACCAGGGACTGAGGGATGCTAGTGAAGCTCGGAAGCGGAAACGAGCTGGGATCACTGTTGGGAACCTTGGCACGCATGTCTTTTCAGCCGAAGACTGCTTGGAACAGGTGCGGGCAGCGGAGGCGGCTAGAACGGCAAGGAAGGGGAAGGGGAAGGAGAGAGAGGTACCTGTGGGTAGCCCAGGCCTGCTTGAAGACGTCCGGACTGTCCCAGGAGCCATGGCATGGGATCTGCATGATACAGTAACCCTTGGAGATGAATATTGATCGAAATGTAAGAGGTGTTCAATAAAGGGGTCTGTTCAATAAATAGGTGAATCACGTTAAGGCAGATGTAATTGTGACACACTCAACCTTTAAGCTCCAGCTCCGACCGCACTTCTGACGCCTGCACTGTCCCACCCTGCAAACCCTGACATGCATTCTCTTGATTCTGCCCAGTGGGATTTTGCCAAAGTGGGATTTTGCCCAAGTGGGGATTTTGCCCAAGTGGGGATTTTGCCCAAAGTGGGATTTTGCCCGAGTGGGATTTTGCCCGAGAAGGATGCGAGAAGGATGTTGCCCAAAAAGGATGTTGCCCAAAAAGGATGTTGACCAAAAAGGATGTTGCCCAAAAAGGATTTTGCCCAAAAAGGAATATCAGAACCTGGTCTCGATCCAGGGACCTCGAGGTCAAATCTCAGTTTTTTCTATGAGCCTCGCGCGATAACCACTTTGCCATTCTGATGTTTAAAGTTAAGAGACCTCGTAAATACTTGCCTGTATAAGCTGTGTGAGACAAAATAACGAGAACCCCGTATTACTGATCATATCAAAAGCTTTCTGTCAGATCAACGGGTTGCAATGTCCCAAAATAGGTAGTGCTGGTTCACATTGAAAGAGTCGAAAGACAGAGATCGAAGCAGAGACATGCGGAATCATCCCTTCACAATCCGCCACATGCTGGTCCGACGTTTGCAAGAAGACTGACTCGGTTGATTCGCTTCCTAAACATTCCTTGGCTAGACACCTTCCAGAACCCATACCTGCCGAACTCGCCCTCTCCCCCTCTTTCGCTAGTTTTGGGTGTCGGTCACCATGCCTCCTACCGGAAACAACCCCCTGCCCCTCCCTTACTCCCAAGTCGCAACCCAGCCTCGGCGAGAACAGCGACAACCTATGAGGACGTCGAAGCTTGGCACGAGTGCGCATCTCAGGTAATACATGACCATTTGCTGACAACGCCCAGAGCTCAAGGTGCTCCCTACTCAACCCGATAACCCCACCATTCCCGAAGAGGATGAAGATGATGATGATGGCCGAGAACGTGCTCTCGCTCAGCAGGAAGACGGGGAAGGCGTCGAGGTGAGCTAGCAGCCTTACAGCGCTTCTTTTCGATGACATTTGTCGCAGTTCTACACTCCACTCTCTCAGATCCCAGCTGGAACCGCAAGACGAGATGCTCAGAGATTGACAAAGACGGAGAAGGCGAAGTTACCTCGAGTTACAGCGTATTGCACGGCAGCGTGAGTCTCCATCTCATGAATGTCTGAGCTGACGAACAAAGCTCCTACAACCTTCCCGCCCTCCAGACCCACCTTTCCGCCCGACCATCCCAGCTCCGGACCCATCCCCGGATGTTCGACACCGAATGCCTACACACTCCTTACCTCCCTCCTCCATCCTCCTCATCCCGATCACCGGCTCTCAAGCCCACAACACCCCAGATTCCAGAAGCCGACCTCCTCAACCTTAACGAACCTCGCTCGACAAGCCCGAAACGTCGAACAGGATTCAGCAAACGTCCCGGTGGTCGTCGAAAGTCTGGATCGGAAGAGATTGTCCCGGACAGCGATAACGACGAGGAGTTTGAGGAGCAAGAATGGGTCCCGGACGTTTTCGTTTTTGAGTATGGGACGGTGGTAATTTGGGGAATGACGGAGAAGGAGGAGAAGACGTTTTTGAAGAGCTTGTAAGTCAGCTACCAAGGCAACGCTGATGGTGTAGGAAGAAGTTTGAGGTGGAGAGATTGAGTGCGGAGGATGTGGAGATGGAGGATCTGAATTTCTACTATGCGGATTACTCTCGGCAAGTCCGCGAAAACCACAGTGTACTGATACCCATAGGATATATAACGACGTGATAACCCTTCGAAAAGGCTCATCCTACATGTAGGCGTGTGTGTAAATAACCAGCTGACATCCAGGACAAAACTTTCTCTGTCCCACGCGCTTTCGCAATCCGTCAAGATATCGCTCTTTGAGGAGCTTATCAGTAGTACAATCGAGCAAACGAAGGATATTCCGAAGAGTCTGTCAGAAACCGGGAAGATCGGGGTGAGTAGCTGACATCGCCATGGGCTGCGCTGATCCCACCAGCTACCAAGAAGCGAGATCATGAAGCAGATCGGGAACCTGTTCATCCTGCGAATTAATATCAATCTCGTCGGCTCGATCCTGGATTCACCGGTCAATTCTTTCACCCGTGAATGAAATCCGCTAACGAATGATACAGGAGTTCTTCTGGTACGCGCTTCGCTTCCACCCCAGCTGATCAATTTAGGTCATTCCCTGACCTCGAACCGCTCTATAATGCCGCGCGATCGTACCTAGAGATCAGTCAGCGGATAGATCTGCTCAATGCTCGTGTAGATGTGAGTAACGATTCCTGCATCTGTACGGTATGCTGACGTTGTCCCAGGTCCTACAAGATATGCTCAAGCTGTTAAAGGAGAGTGTCAATAGCTCCCATGGCGAGCGGTTGGAAGCGATCGTCATCGTGCTCATGTGAGCGTCTCTCCCTGACATTTGATCGCATTGCTGAGCATTATCTGCCTGTCCTGCTTTTAATCTTTGTGTCCCCTGCGGCTTATCGATCGTGCCAATCTTGATCCCCTGCTCTCTGCCTCGGTCTGGTATCATCAATGCGTCGTCCTGATTCTAGTGCGATCGAGATCGTTTTGGGGATAATCACGATTCTAGTAGACCTGAGCTTCTCGTAGCGTAGGCGTCGCGTATTTTTGGTTACATGGAAATCGCCGTACATTAGCTGCAGAACATCTGGCCACTTTCGAAAAGCCGTAAAAGGCCGGCTTGCCCCGCATCAAAAGTTACTTTCACCCTCCTCCTTCTTCAGCGTACCCATCCTCGATGCCATGAACAAACGACCTCTTCCCGCCGCCGGTCTGGGCCTCCCGGCGAAACCTTACACTCCACCTGGCAATCCTGGTCCAGCACCTCCTCTTCCCTCTGGACCACCTCCACCACAGCCTGCCTATCCACCTCAGCAGGACCCTTCGGCTGCACATGCGGCAGCTTGGGCAGCTTACTACCAGGTCAGTCTATGTTCTGGTCGCAAGCCATACGCTTCAAAACCGCAACCAACACATCCGCTAACATTCGCTTTCAGTCGCAAGGTGCTTCGGCCGGAGCAGCGTATACTTCAGCAACTCAACCGCAACAACAACAACCTCATCCTCAGCATCCGCCTCCTTCGGCACCTACGGCGACAAACCCGTACGCGAATTACGGATACGGTGCTGGAGCTCAACATTCCTCACACACCACACGTCAACCTCAACAACCCGTAGCAGGCCCATCCCAGCCCTACCGACCGCCAGTGACCTCACAGCCATACAACAGCTCGGCTCAAGCTCCCCTCGGATACGGACACGGACAGGCCAACAACACTCGAGCACCGCAAGGATACCAGCCGCAGTCTTATCAACCTCAACAACCTCAATCGCAGTATGGTCAACCTCAGCAGTATGGAGGATGGCAGGGGCAACAACCCCAACCTCGGCCATATCGACCACCTCAGCAGAATCAACCGTACCAGCCCCAACCTCCAGCACAACCGTACTATCCACCCGACTATCCACCCCAACCCCAACCTCAGCATCAACCATATACTGTTGCTCCTCAGCCAGCTCCGTACCGGCCAGCTCCCAGCCCATCCCCTATGCCTCCTCAGTACCGACCATATCAACCACAGCAGCACCGACCACCACCCACTCCAGCTCGACCACCTATACCTCCACCTCCCCGACCACCTGTTCAAACCCCTCCTCAATTACCTCCCGCCAAACGACCCCGATTCGATGGACCGGGAGGGATGAATGGAGGCATGCAGAATCTTCGACCACCAATACCAGTGAGACCTGGCTTCAACGGACCGGCACCGAATATGGGTCAATCGGGCTTCAACGTCCGTCCTGCTGTTGCTGGGCCAATGCGAGGGGGAGCACCTGTGACCCGCCCACCTATCCACCTTGGTCGAGGAGGACCTCCACCAGCCATGGGCTTCAGTTCACCGATGCGAGGCGGACTGCCGGATCGTGGGCGCGGTCATGGTCGAGGAGGGATGACGAACGTCCCACGCGGTCCATCGGTGATGCGTCGGGCTGAGCCATCTCGCGCAGCTCGAGTGGAGACTGTCCGAGGCGATAGGGAGAAAGAGAGACGGAAGAGGGATAAGGCTCAAGGACCGGAGATCAAGACGACGATGACTGATTATCGGATCGTCGGGATCGAGGTGAAGGAGCTGGGGTGGAGCTGGGGTATGGTCGAGCTGAAGGAGAATGGGGAGGAGAAGAATGGCGAGGCTGAGTCAGAGGTGAAAGAAGGTTCGGCTGAGGTTGAGGAGAAGGAGGTGGAGGTAAAGTCTGAGCCTGAGGAGGGGGGCGATATTGTCGAGGAGAAACGCGGAGAGAAGCGGAAAGCGAAGACCCCTGATGGCGGTGAGCAGATGACATTCACCTTGAGCTAGCTGACCCTGGTAGACGAAGAATCCGCCAGCGAAAAGCGACCTCCCAGCTACCTCCTAACTCATGGCAAACCGAACGATACACTGCCAACGACTTCATACGAATCCAATCAGAACCGATTTCGGATCTACTTTGAATCCCCTCCTGAGCTCGATCGAATACCTAAAGCGGCGAGACGGAATCCGAATAAACGGTGGAGGAGGGAGAGCTCGAGTGTTGCCCCGAGTCGAGTTGGCGAGGGAAGAGATGAGACGGCGACGGTTGATGAGACGGTAGATGAGGTTCTGGAGGAGGTCGTGGAGGATGGAACGCCTGCAGTAGATTTGGCGGAAGATGAGGTTACCGCGGAGCCGGAGTCGAGCGAGATCGCTGAAACCGCTGAATCGGGCGAGGTCTCCAGGGAAGAGGTACCACAAACGGATTCTGCGACGCAAATACCGGCAGAGATATTTGCTGTCCCCGAAGCAGGCGAAGCGCCTGATGCTGAGGTTGCGGTTGACCCCGCTGCGCAAGGGCCGGCCGAGGCGACCATCGAGGAGGCAGCAGACGAAGAGGTTTCATCAGCGCCAGAACCCGAGATTCCACAAACCGAGATCGCGAGCGAAGTTACTCATCTTACGTCAAACGACCTGGAAACTTCGGCTGAGGCATCCGAGCATCCTGTCGAGACTCCAGTCGAGACCACCGGGGCTCCCGCCGATGTCTCGATCATCAACGATCCTTCATATATCGCCGCGGCCATCTCAGAGCTCGTTGACTCAGAAGTAGAGGCCGAGGCGTCCATTTCAGCAACTTTGGAAGCCCTTGAAAGCGTGAAGGACTCAGCTGAGTTGAGCGAAACATCGGCGGAGAGTGGGGACCACCCCATCGGGCACGGCGACCATGCGATCGAGAACGGCGGCCCCCCCATCGAGAACGGCGACCATCCAGCCTCGATAGAGACTACTGTGGACCCTGGCGCTTCCACCGAGGAGAAGCCCTTGACGAACGGGGAAGGCGAAACCACTCCTAAGGTGGACGATGCATCCCGAGTGCCCACAGTCGTCGAAGCGACCGCCGCAGAGCTCGAAGCGGCACTGGTGAAGTCAGCCGAAAACACCGCATCTGCATACAAGTCCCGCACTCGACGGCGCTCCAGCGTTAGCAGCGTGGACAGTCAGGATGACGAGACAGCAACCGGAACGCAGAGCCAAGTCGGCGTCCCGTCGACGAACCGCTTATCAATACTTTACGAGGATAGCTCGAGACGCCTATGCTTTGATGCAGCGGTCGTGGCGAAGGTGCGGATCTACCGCACCGAGGGGAAAATCGAGGTTGTTCTGGCTCCGGCCGAGGAGACAAAGGTGAAGAGTGGGGAGCCTTCCGAGAAAATCGGCGGTGAATATGAGAAACCGACCGAGACGATCGCGGAATCGTCAAGGACGGCATCGCTGAAGGGCATTTTGGTAACTAAATGCCTGGTTCTTTGGGAAGTCTCGCTGATTCATTTTCAGGTCGAGATGTACGATCACACCGATCAGCGTTTCGTCTCGGCATCCCCGGAACGATTGGAGGAGCTCAGGACCGATCCACCCGACATCACAATCCCACCTTTCTACCAAGCTTTGCCCTCGACTTTACCCGATAATTTCATCATTACCGTCTACCTCAACAAGAAGCGCCCGCTTTCCGAGCCGAAGTGGTGTCGGACGAACATGGCGGATGATTGGCTGTTTGAGCAGTTTGGCATGCGCAGAGCTTCGAGCGATGTCGGGTGGCGCGGAAAGCTGGAGATCATGGATCCAGATCCGGTATGTATCCTTAACCAGATCTTACCATTATGCTGATCGTCATAGACTCCGACGCTCCAGTCTATCCTCGATTCCTGGGCATCATCGTCAATCACAGGCTCCCCTGCATCCCGCCGAGACTTCACTTCTTCACTACTTTCCGACCCGAACGATCTCCTCGAGATCCTCCTCCGTTTGACTCGAGGCGAACGAAACCCCACAGTCCCACTCGCCACCTCGATCCGCCCCGACTCACCCTACGCCTCACATCAGACACACGTCTCCCTCGCCATCCTTGCCATGTACAGATTGACGACAGACTACGCTGCGAAAGCTGGAGAGAAGAGCACGGCAGTCACCGAGAAGATTGGAGATATCATCAAAAACCTGCCTGTGGGGATGATCCATAAGAGTCTGGATGGGCTTTATAGGGAGTGGGGTGAGAGGAAATAGGTGAGTGTTTTGAGATCGGTTTTGGGTTCAGTTCTGGGTCGTTGATGTGGGTGGCTTGTCAGATGAGAGAGGAAGAATGGCTTATGTGGGACAGGGTTTTCGCGTGAGGTTTTGATGGGCTAGCGGCAGTCTGAGTGGATTGAAGAGGCGTTAGAAAGTAGAAGAAGGAACGGATTCTGTCAAAGAGCGAAGAGGCGAGCGCTATACCGCTCCAAACGCAACATCCCTTCATCCTTTTCTTTCTGGCCTTTAGCGAAAATGCATCACTGAGAATGTGTCGAGGATGTTGGCGCGGAAGATTGCTCGTATCGTGGCAGGAACATAGGGAGGGAGCGCTCCACTGGTCTGATCGAAGCTGTCTCCGGCGAAGGGTTCCGCATTTAAATCCCCCGTGATTGTTCACATGTATGAACTGACGGCCGATTTGCAGTCTTAGCATGACGGACCAAGACTCTTCAGGGGTGAAAACCTGGATAGGAACAAAAGGTGAGTCGCACGGGGCGCAACAATGATACTCCCCTTCAGGTCCATACTCACGGATACTGATGCGCTAGATCATTCACCTCTTTCGCTTCCTTGACCTTCTTACTCCTCCGCCCATCAATCGCGCCCATCACACCATTTGACCTGGCAATTCCATTCATAGCTCAACGTCCAGATGTCATCTTACTCACTCATGACATAATCTCGGCTTCTGCTTGGTCCGGAACGTATTGCCCTCTCTTTCGATAAGATGCGCGATGCATGCCCTGCAACCGCACCGCGATCGTCCGGCTACCAACTCTGAATCACCTTTCTTAGGAAGCGATAACGCCGCAATGTCCGGCTACTTACTTTCGCGACAAAACTCCCGATGAATGATTGCACGGCATTGAGTGGCATACCGCCGTTCGCATCATCTGCCTTTGATGCCGCTTGTAAATCCGGGAGTCAGTGTGCTAGTTCGTTTGCGAGAATTTTTCTAAAAAACCCGCAATCTTTCTCAGCCGAGAGCTGATCACTGGGTATCAGTCGGTTGTCATGGGCGCGCACAAAGGTCAACGCATTCTCGAGCCGCTTGACGAAGGCTTCAAACCGCCCAGAAACATAGGGACCGATACGCTAAAAGCGCACGTCAGGAAGACTCGCCGGAGAGTAAGGCACTTTACGGTCCGGAAAGAGAAGAAACGAGAGAATACGTACGATTTAATGGAGAAATACTCCAACGATAATCATCGATTTGAAAGAAATTGACAATCCCCGTGCGCATCTGTATAAGTCCATACACCGCGCTCCGAATTGATCACCCGTCAAACTGCCTTTCTCGCCTCATCACCCCGCTGCTGAGTTTACCATCTGACTCAGTATTGGAGCTTCAAGCAGCAACTCTTTGTACAAATCGCTCCAGGTACAAGCTAACACCCCACTTTTCCAGCGGATGATAACGACGCAATTCTCAGACTATACGCTTCACAATCTCGTCTGAAGCTTTCTTTTCAGAATGTAACGCCGTACTTGTCCAACTACGTCTTACCATCTCGTCTGACCGGCTTCTCGTCCAATCGATGACGCCGCAATGGTCCGGCTACAACTTTATCCCTAAGCCATATGGGTTAATATCGCCATGCATCTCCGGACACAAGGCTCTTGCCCGAGTCTCTCTCTCACTCTCACGCACAACCGATTTATCCTCATACATCATGTATCACACTTCGCATGGTCGCTCTAGCCTAGATTCAAGCTTTACACTCATAGTCAGTGTTAATCCATTCTTCCCGCCGTCATCACCCAACACTGTTTAATTACCGCCACGTAACCTCTTCCTCCCCTTCAACCCAATACCGGCGCCTCCGGCAAGACCTCACCTAACAACCTCTCTCCTTCCCTCTCCCTCTCTTCCCCTACACTTCCCCACCTCTTCGCCTGCTCATGAGCCTCCCCAACGTCCACAGTCAACAAGAGCGGTAAAGGCAGAATCATCATCGCCATGATCAAAACAAACGCATATCCGATATCACCGGTCAGTTGGGTAATGAGTCCGACCAAGAGTGGTCCTGCGAATGAAGCGGATTTGTCGGTCAGTCCGAAAAGGGAGAAGAAGGTTGATTCGTGGCCCTTTGAGCGACGGTCGCTTGTTAGCGTCGCCAAGAAAGGTCCGAAAGTAGCATGGGACGTACGATGGGTATCATCTGTGCGTAGACTGCTCGAGCGTAACTGAAGAATGGGCCGTAACCCTTCCATCAGCGCGGTCGAAGGAAGGGGGACCTACGAAAGCGACGACAATAATCAAGTTGATATCCCTCTTGGTATGTAGACCAGCGAAAGGGAATACCAAACCCAACGCAGCCCAGAGCGGGACGGTAGCTGCGAAGATCGTGGAAACAACCATGACGGTTCGGTTTGACCATCCTACAGCTTGTTGAATACGTGGAAGAAGGACGTTTCCTAGCGCCATGATCGGACCTGAGGTAAGGAAGAAGAGGATCACTTCGGCTGGTTCAAGTCCGAGTCTCGTCGATCCATACAAAAGCAGGGTGATAGGTACCGTATGGAACGCTTTTGGTGACTCAACTCAGTCCAGTTGTATAAGAACCCGACTCACCGTCAGAGAGGAATATCCAAGCGCCTAGGAATCGATAGAGATGTGATAATTCCCTGATCTGACTCGGGTTCACAATCGCTCCAACCCGCTTCCAACCACCTGTCCAACCGATCTTCTCGGAACTCCTCCTCTCTCCACCAGGTAAGAAGAAAGCCGGGATAGTAAACAGGCCCCACCAGAGTCCTGGAAGACCGATACAGAGTTGAAGAGCGTGGTTCGTCCCTTTGAGTTTTGTGAGGAGGATCTCGAGGAAAGCTAGACCGAAGAAAGCGGAGATACAACCGATCCCGAAACAGATTGAAGATATCCGAGACGTTGCGAGGGATAGAGCGGTCCGGTTAGGAATCAAAGATTGATTCTCTGGGGAACTCTCCTCTTTCAATTTTAGATCCTCCTCGGCTAGGGAAGGGAGGAAAGCGTTTTGGCAGACAACGGTGATGGAATAAGCGATGTAGCCGATAATATTTAGAGCTCCGGCAGCTGGTGGTACCCATGTCGGAGTACTCGATGGGAAAATGAGGAAGAGAGACGTCGCGAGGGATCCGGATAAAGCCCAAGTGATGAGTAATCTCTTCCGCCAGAACGCTATCTCTTCAGCAGGACTCTCCGAGCAGACTTACCATTATCGGCGAAAGGTCCGATGGAGACGATGACAAATGCTTGAAGGAAGACGGAGATCGATTTGACCCATAGTCTACCGTCAACTCTAGCCACCGCGTTCACTCACGAGAAGGAGGTCGTATCGATCCATCGACCGAGGATAAGGGCTTTACATACACCCCTAGCACCATCTGGCAAATTGAGCGGAGTCGTACATGGCACCGTCAAGTCCGGAGCCCAATACCCAATCGTCCGAGCCAATCCTACACCCGTTAATCAGCTCGGAAGGTACGAGTGGAGTTATGGAGTCACGCTCAAGGGTTAGAGGGAGGAAGAGCGCCAAAACCGGGATGGCGTACATCTCCGCAGCGAAGGAATAACTGTACCATGCTCGGATATGCGGGTGAGGCAAGATCATTGAGAATACGAGCACCTTCTTGGGTCAGTACGGGTTGGTTTGTGAAAGATTGAGAATAACGATGCATCTGCTTGATATATCTATGTGGGCCAGAGGAAAGTAGTGCGGAATAGACCCCGGGATACCGAGGGTGGTCGGTTTTCTCCCGCCATTGAAGAAGCATCCGACGATCTGCTTTTCGAAACAACTGATTGTTGCTCTGGTTGTTCTGGCCCCACTCCATCGCGGCTGCCGTCCCAGTCCTAGAGGTTGAAAAGTCTACTGTAAGACCTCAGGCTCAGGTACCCTGCCATTTCGAATCGAGGTACCATGGAAGTTAACCGCTTCATTTCTCAACGCAGACCGCTGACCGTCCAGCTTGGCCCTCCGCCACAGCCCCTCTCTTCCCGTTCCCACCGCCTCTCTCTCCTCTCTCTTTCTCTCGTCTTCTCCCGCATTCACCTCTACTACACGGACACATACCGACCTCCTCCTGGCCTCCCCTTTAAGGCGCAGATGCCACCTCTCCTTCCGGCTAGCCATTGTCAAACAACCAGTATAAACATTCCTCTAAGATAATATGCATGATGCTATTCACTCGCCCAACCTAGCCACCCTCATACAACGCATCCTCTCCTTCGCAGCTCCCGAATGATTGTTCATTCCCCCAAAGAAAGCTCTGGTAGCATTTCTCAGCTCCTTCTCTTCTGGTCCTTCGCTATCACTGCTTGGAAGAGATGACATCGGTGTGATGTGATTCTTCGATTCTGACGAGCCGGATGAGTATCCCGAGTCAATGACAGGTGAGGACGGGCGAGATGGCTCCTCGTACTCGAGTAAAGGAGCGGTGAAAGAAAGCGTCGAAGGGAGAGTGGCAACGCAGTGCGAGAGGAGGAGAGAAGCACCGCCGGGCTGCTTTCGTCAGCTTGACCCATCATCATATATCCAGTACTTGCATGATCCTCCAAGTAAGCACCCGCGTCCACGACGCACCCCTCGAGCAGAAGCAGAACCCTTCTCCGTCTACCGTCTCGCGTAGCAACCCATTCCCCATGCCGCTTCCTCACCTCCGCTCGACTCCACACAGGCAACTCCTCGAGCTTTCGAACTCGCTCGTCCGCAGGAACCGCCGCATCTAGTCGATCCGCATTCGCTCGGTGGACATGCGCTTTAGCTTTTCGGATAGCAGACTCGGGCGTCCGGGCGATTGAGGGGACGAGTGGTGTGTATACGTGCAGGAAGTAGATGATCCATTTGGTAGGATCCCAGTCGGCAGGATGGGGTCCGTTTCGAAAGTCCTTCGGGAAGGCATGGTGGAAGTTATGGTTTCCCTCGCCGGACGTCAGAAACGCTAGAAGGTAGTTCCCCTTCGCTGTCACCTCCTCGGTATAGGGCTGTAATCCCGTCCAGTGCGCTAGGGAGTTGATGCAAAAGGTGGTATGCCTGGTCACCGTCAGCCTCGCACAACCGGCGTCCGTATAGCTCTCCGAGCTGTAGGTCAAGGCGCTGAAGCTCACCAGATGAGCAGTCTAGCAACTGCTCCTCCCCAAACGAATCCTCCCATCGCATCGTGCCATCCCCACCAGGCGATTATGCACGGCAGGATGAGCCCGGAGAACAGGGCGATCTGAACGTAGTACTTGTGCTGGAATCGAACCACTGCGCGAGTCAGCGTCGGGAATTACCCATGCCCTGAAGCTAGGAACAGCTTGGAGCCAGGAATTGAGACGCTTACCTGGATCCGCCTCGAGATCCGTCCGCTCGATCATCTTCATCCGGGGATATGTCGGCTTGCGAAAGATCCACCCGCAGTGTGAATAGAGGAGGCCGTTTGTCGCGGCGTAAGGGTCATGAACGGGGCTGTCGGTGAAGCTGGTCATGTGAGCTTCAGCTTCCACAATACAGCCAATCTGGCGAAGACCGAGGAGGAAATCCGCTCACCGATGATGTAGCCTATGTCGTAGGACCCACCACTTGATGGATCCTTGGAAGCCCATGGATCCCATCCAAGCGAGGACGATCCGGAGGGGTGTTGTTGCAGTGAAAGCTCGGTGGGAGTAGAGGCGGTGGTATCCTAAGGAGCAGGAGGGTCAGCCGAAGTACCCTTCATGGTATAGCAGCACTTACCGATGGTGACGCTGAATATCGCAAAAAAAAAGGACAGTCAGCATGAGCTGCTCAGAGGTTGCATATCCCTCCAGTAAGCAGGACGAGACCAGGCCATCGACCTAGCTCACCCGAAGCTCGCAAGCTGCCAGCTGATGAAGCAAAGCACCGCTGTCCGCCAGTCGAGCTTGCCGATAGGCGAGAGATAGAACATGCCGACAAGGGCGAAGATGTGCATAGCTAGTCTTGACATCAGCATTGTATATCGCTCTGATCAGCGGATCAAAGCTTACAGACGAAGAAGGTGCCATTCGCTGCTCGCCGAACCGACCAAAAGGGAGCATCAAACAGTCAGCCGATGACTAGCCAGTATCCTCGGCAAAGGTCTGCTTACACCACCATATCTTCCCCTTATTCCGCCTTTCTCGGTCCCTGAAGCTGCTCTGCCCCAATACATTCGTCGTGACGGTCTCGCTCATTGTGGTTTCGTATATTGTCTAAAGAGCGTGTTGCAGAAGAAGGAAATGTGAAATCGGGCAAGCGAAGAAGGCATGAACGGGTCGTCAAGTATAAGTCTAGGAGAAAGGAGTGAGAAAGGTAGGCGGAGACGAGAAACGTTGAGATCAAGGGTGTTCGTTTCCGCCTCGGCACCCAACCGCTAACTTAATCGGTTTCATGAGCGATCGGATATTCTTTGATAAGGTTGATTCGTAACCACGTCATCGACAGCGAATATCGCTTGGGGAAGGTTGTGATCACCGCGTAAGTGTGATCGTCGACAATTTCTTCTAGCGACCTCATCCACCCTGCTCAACAGCTACAGGGGCGCTTGACTTTCAACATGCCCGTACCAGCCGTCACTACCAGTGCAGGTGAGACATACCCTCAAAACACTCGGAAGTCCCGCACACACTGAAACCATCAGCTGGCTCTCTCACGCTCCTCGAAGATGACGACAAAGATGTCCGGGTTTACGCCCTGCAACACCTCCTCGCCATCGTCCCACAATTCTGGGCAGAGATCAGTGACAAGCTTCCTCTCCTGTGCGTCCTCCTCTGGTCACCAGTCATCAGCTGATACGACCCAGCGAGCTTCTCGCCGACCCCATGTCAAAAGAGCTCCCACCGGATCATCGACCATACGCAGCACTCCTCATCTCGAAGGTATACTTCTACATCGGAGAACTGAGTGAAGCGGTGGAGTTTGCTCTGAAGGCGGGTGGAGCTTTTGAGAAGGAGCCTCAAGGGGAGTTCAGGGAGACCATCATCGGTGTGTCTCGGTTCTCGCTATTCACCCAAACATCAGGGTGAGCGGAAGAAACCGGAGATACTGATAGTGCTGGTAGCTGGATGCTTGGACCGGGCTATCGTACAGACTTCGGCTGGCGAGACGATCGACTCAAGCTTAGCCACGATTGTAGATGGTGTTTTGCGAAGTAGCTCTGGCGAAAATGGCAAGCTGGTGCATAATCCCTCTTTTCCGTACCTATCGCTATTTCTGACGGTACCAGGCGATGGGCCTCGCGCTGTCACTTCGCCGACTAGATCTCATCGAGATGATCTACCTATCCTCCCGAGCTGGCGCATCTTCCTCGTCCACCTCTCAGTCAAGTCGACCAGCACATGATGAAAGCCTCCTGCGGTATGTCTTGTCGGAAATAGTCAGCGGGGTAAGCGGGAACGAAGGATGGCCAGTGGAGTTCCGATCGCAGGTGTGTAATCCTCTGGTCAACTGTTAGAGCCGACTGACCCTTTTGCAGCTGTTTAAACTCCTTCTGCGATTACTCTCCCTTAATCCGCAACCCGATTGGAACTCGATCACTACCGTCTGGGTCCAATACTCCGATGCCACCTCTTGTGGAGATGCACTGGTCGAACTGCTACATGAGAAGAAATACCTCGATGCCTATCAGATCGCGTTTGATCTGAGCGAAGTAGCGGGTCAGGGTTTCGTGGAGGATGTGAGGGGGAAGCTGGCGGAGAAGGAGTTGGGACCAGGCGAGGGCTTGGTAAGTTTGTCACGGCGGTTCTCGACCTATTGATGACAATGTTAGGAACCGACCGAACCCCGAGTGATCTTAGATGAGATCCTCCGAGGTGTAAAGTCCGCCGAGCTGTTCCTGAACTTCCTGAAAAAGAACGACAAGACCGACATGTCTATCCTGAAGGTTACCAAAGTAAGCATATCTTTTGGTGACAGGGCTTTAATGACGATCCGCAGGAATCCCTCGAGGACCGCTACTCGATCTACCACTCCGCCATCACCTTCACCAACGCCTTCGCCCATTGCGGCACCACCTCAGACCGCTTCCTTCGCGAAAACCTAGATTGGCTTGGCCGGGCAAACAATTGGGCGAAATTCTCAGCAACCGCTGCGCTCGGCCTGATACATCGTGGCTCATGGGTCAATGGGATCCGAATAGTCCGACCATACCTTCCTGGCGGATCAGCTCCTAGCAAGTTCAGTGAGGGTGGAGCGCTCTTTGCATTGGGCTTGATATACGCTGGACGGAAAGAAGGCGGCCAGGAGGACCTGAGGAAAGCGTTGGGTGAGGGGAGTGATCCGGTCATACAGCATGGTGCGGCATTGGGTTTAGGTGTCTCGTCTATTGCCACCGCGGATGAAGGTGGGTCTCCGTGATTTGATACTACAGTGGCTTACTCTTCGCAGAGATATACGAGGAGATGCGAACAGCCCTTTTCCAGGACAACGCCACTGCCGGTGAAGCAGCTGGCTATGCGATGGGTCTGGTCATGCTCGGAACAGCATCCGAGAAAGCGCTCGACGAGATGATGTCGTATGCGCACGAAACTCAGCACGAGAAGATCATCCGCTCCTTAGCCGTGGGTATCGCTTTTGTCATGTACGGTCAACGAGAAAAGGCGGACGAGGTCATCAAGAGCCTCACCGAGGAAAAGGTGCGTTGGACATCGGAGGTTGACTCAGCTAATGCCTTACAGGACTCGATCATGCGTTACGGAGGGATGTTCACTATCGCTCTCGCCTACGCTGGGACCGGCAACAACAAAGCGATTCGAAAGCTCTTGCATGTTGCGGTATCTGATGTGAACGATGATGTTCGTCGATCAGCGGTGACCGCTCTTGGCTTCGTCTTGTTCCGCAATCACACTCAGGTCCCACGAGTGGTTCAGCTACTTGCCGAGAGCTACAACCCTCATGTCCGACATGGCGCCACTCTCGCGTTGGGTATCTCCTGCGCTGGAACCGGTCTCGAGGTGGGTCACTCTCTGAAATGTGCGTCAACTGATTTCATCAGGCTGCGATCGAGCTGCTCGAACCCATGACGAAAGACCCCGTCGACTTTGTTCGCCAAGGCGCTTTCATCGCTTTAGCCATGATCCTGATCCAACAATCCGAAGCCCAATCGCCGAGAGTCGCCACCACTCGCGAGCTGTTTAACAAGGTCGTCTCTGACAAACACGAAGATCCCATGGCTCGTTTCGGTGCTTCTCTCGCCCAGGGGATTCTCGACGCTGGTGGTCGAAACATGACCCTCTCCCTGTCGACTCGGGCAGGGACGCTCGACATGTCTGCAATCGTCGGGATGACCCTCTTCGTCCAGTTCTGGTATTGGTACCCCCTTGCTCATGGTCTTGGACTCGCTTTCTCCCCTACTGCGGTAATTGCTCTGGATGAGGAGCTGAGAATACCGAAGATCGACTTTCATTGCAATGCCAGGCCGAGCACATTTGCTTATCCAAGTAATACGAAGAAGGCGGAGAAGGAGGAGAAGAAGAAAGCGAAGACTGCGGTGTTGAGTACGACTGCAAAGGCGAAGGCGAGGGAGAAGTCGAAGAAGGCGGAGCAAGGAGAAGCGATGGACACCGTTCGTCCAGACGTACACTTCTACTTATTAATTCGTGCTGATACAATTCAGGATGACAAACCGGAGAAGACGGAGCAAAATGAGACGGAACGAGCAACCACTCCTGTAAAAAAGGATCGCAAACCCGCTGAACCGTCCTCCTTCATCCTATCAAACATGTCTCGAGTCACCCCCCTACAACTACCCCTCATCTCCTACTCGGCAGAAGGACGATATCACCCCATCCGACCTATCGGTGATCCGTCGTCTAGCTCTATGTCAACATCCCTGACCCATAAACGATCGACCGGTCCAATGGCTGCTTTTGGTGGGAGTGCTGGTGGTGAGAAGGGCGGAACGGTCAGTTCGGGCAGTATCATCATGGTCCGTGATTCATCGGAAGAGGAGGGCGAGTACATCGAGCTGGATAGAACGCTCTGGCCACCTGAAGCGGAAGGTCAGACTGTCAGCGAGACTCAGCCTGAGGCAGCGCCAACTACGGTTGTTGCGGGGCCGCAGGAAGTCATTGAAGAGGCGGTGATGCCCCCGCCTTTCGAATACAATTTCGACGATTAGAAGGCAAGTAGGCATTGGTATCGAAAGCATGCATTGATGAAGAAGTGACACAATAATCCTTGTCCATGAATGGAATACCTATTTGTTGTTCTGCAGCAAGAAACCCTGAAAAAGCCATCAGCTAAGCCTTACCTGACGATGTATGGTAATGAGCGAGGACGACTTACCCGAAACTCCCTTACACTGAACAACCAGACCCATCCCACACTACCTCCGCCTACTGCACCTCCATTCGCTACATTTGAACCTCTCGTCCTCACAGCCTCACGTACCGCATCCGCGTACTGTTTGTCCGAATTTGGCAATCCCGTCAAAACTCCCCGCCAAGCTTCATCCTCGTTCAGCCAGGTGTGATCGAGAGTGAGAGCGCTAAGAAGTGAAGCTGGGAGGTCAACGGCGATGATGGGGAGTGGTGATCGCGTCATGCTTGTAAATTCCGCCGCTAAGATTGATCAGCACAAAGTAATCAACCTCTCACCTCATTTAGATGGGGAAGATCGCATAACGGACCTTTGTCGTAGTACACGGACTGTGATCGTTAGCATGAGTATCTGGCAATTCTGCTGACCTTCGTGTTATGCCGATGCTTCCTCACCGGTCTCCCTTTCGTCCCTTTCGCGGTATTGGGCTCAGGCGGGAGGATGAGTTTGATGTCAATATCCGCTCTCGGGTCACCAAAGAGGGTGGAAGCTTGTACGAGGGGTATTGACCCTTCTACGGACGCGTAGGTTGTATCAATTCGCCGTTGCTCGCTGATGGCTTGGCGAAGATAGCTGGACAGCTCGTTACGTGGAACTAGCAAAGGTCAGTCATTACCAGAACCCATCATCGCGAACGTACCTTCCTCCTCCGATCGCTTCAATACTGAGCGGACTTTGACGATCGGCCGGTTCGCCCGAGGTATCACAAGGAAGCTTTACGATATGAGCGATTGACTTCGCTCCCAGTGGCCACATACAGTGTGCTCTGCTCTAGACACTCAAGCAGCACTTCGTCGAGCGATCTCTCGTCGTCATACTGCAGATCCGCCCTGATACCAGCACGCCACAGCTCGCCAGTCACGGATAGCCGAGCGGCCAGATCGACTTGCGCGACGGAAGCAACATATACGTCACATCGCTATTCCAATGTGAGTCTTCCCCACGACTGGAAGTGGAGGGGCGCTCACTGCAGGCGACCAATAACCGAACGACCGCTCATTTTCATTCTCCTTCGTCATGAGACGGGTGGAAAGGGAGCTCTCGCATTTTCTGACAGACCTGGCGAGTTGACTAAATAGCCCACATCAACCGAGAGCCAGGCTTTGAGGGATTTCCCTGACTCAACCGCGATTGACATGCTGACTCCGTAGACACGCCGAGATCGCATCTGCTGTGCTGGCTCCTTGAAGTGATCAAGCAGCGAGTCGTATCTGGTATCTTTCAGTAAAGAATTCGGTGTGAGAATATGCAGCAAACTTACCGCCCTCCAAAGGCCACAACCTCTCGCTGCTTACCTCTCCGAACGCATTCAAACATGAATCCGCCTCGAAAGAACTGCTACATCAGCTGGTAGACCAATTGTCTGGATGATGTCCCTACCTCAGCATTTCTCGAAAGAGTGGGTCGCAGCAACATGCGACGGGTGACACCACATGCGCGCGCAAGCTTGATGATCATTCCGACTTCATCGAGAGCGGTGCTCATTCGTCGCTTCGCTGAGTGAAGCAGACTCTCGAGCTTGGGACGGGTGACATCGAGTTCGTCTATACAGTCGTCAGTCCGGATGTTTGACAGGTGAAGGTAAGCTCGCCTGTGATACAGCACTGCTCAAGATCATCAAGTACCGGCTTTGACAAACCGGCTATCCCGCTGAGTGTCGCTCGAAACTGGGTTGCTACCAAGCCTGACGGAGCGGCCTTGAAAGACTTCAGAACCGATGATCTTGCTCTATCAGGGACTGAGGCGAGCAAGACCGCCAGGACTGTCGGACAGCGTCAGCCTCAGTCAGACTTCGGTGACAAGACCTACTCGATTCGTGGCTTACGTGAAACTCGTAATCGGAGGGCGTTCCTCCGCGCGAACCTCGAAACTCAGAAATGACCTTGTCAACGACCTCGAGCATTTCTGCGTCGGCAGCAGGCGATCGGATAGGGGAGACGATATCAAAGCTGAGAAGCAAAAGGGTCAGCCCGCTCTGCCTCCCTTGAACCGTATCCACCTTAGCTCGCCTAAAACCCTTGGCTGTCCACCAGCAGGATGATCGGCATAGTCTCGCCCAACGTGATATCGCTTGATCCGCTCAATCTGCTTTCGTGTCGCCTGCCTCGCCATCGCAAGTAAAGCGGAACTCGGTAGTTGAACGATCTTTCCTCCTTGATCTAGCATCCGCACAGGGCTGAGATCGGGAAAGGCGGTGAGCAGAGTCGTTTCAGGGATGAGTAGGGGGAGGTACGTCTCAACCGCTCCATGCCGTTGGAGCAGGTCGGTAAGGCGGGAGATGACAACAGTGAGCCAGACTTGTAGCTCATCATCGTGGTCGTTATCGTAAGTGTAGTCATCAAGTCTGTTATCGAATGATGTGGAAAATGCGTGTGGGGGTATATCGAACAGGGCATCGACCAGTGCTGGGTATTGAGACGATTTAGGATTCGTTAGTTCTGACTTGGATGTCAGCTGGTTCCTAGATGACAAACTGACTTACCGGCAATTGCCGCATCATAGAATTCCTTCTGCTTCGTAGACGGTAGCAGGGGACTTCCAAGAAGCTGTGTAGCGGGTGGTCGAAGCGCAGGATCGTGTCGCAGGAGCCAGGTGACGATCTCCCGCTGGCTCGGCGACTGACCGGCAGGCCAGCTGGCGGGAAACGCGATTGAGGGTTGGCGAAGCGCGTTGAGAATGTGTACACGCTCCATGGCTGTCTTGAATCTGTAGCACATCTCGAAGAAGATAACGCCAAGCGAGTACATATCGGCCTGTTACGAGTCAGCACAGCATTTGACACTCCACACGAAGCACACCTTCTCGTTGTACGACCGGGAGATCGAGACCTCAGGGGCGATGTAAAGGCTCGTCCCGATGTTTGAAGTCCGATCCGAATGATCCGAGTTGTTGTTATACTGTACGGAGGAAGTCTCGATTGCGGTCATCTCGGTGGTCTGAAATAGTCAGAGAGCGCTTGATTGCTATGACTCACCGATAGACCAAAATCGGCAATTTTGACACTCCCGCTCGCGTCAAGGAGGATGTTCGAGGGTTTCAGATCTACGGTAAGATTTGTTATAGTGCAAGTAGGTTGCGGCGGTTGACTGACCTCGATGCACGATACCCAACGAGGACATATGTGCCAGAGCTTGTAAGATCTGCCCAAATAATCGCCACACCTCGTCATCGGTAAGACCCGCAGTTATTGCTTCACGCAGTGTTTGCTGAAATGATCAGCAGCTCAACGCAAATTCGGGAGGGGCTCACTTTCTCGACGAACTCCATCTGGATGTACAGTATCCTCTGGACCATTCCGTCATCATTGGTTTCATCGGTCAAGGACAAGGATGGTTTCTGCGGCACGGGTATTGGCCGTTCGCGGTGTTCAGACGGATCCGCAGCTGTAGCAGCGTCCGACAATTCCGAGCCAGAATCAGATTCATCGCTTTCCGACTCTTCGTCCTCGTTCGAGTTGGCGAACCGGATTCTAGGGAAAGAAGCGCTACGGGATTGGTCTCGACGAGAAAGCGAAAGTTCGTCGAAGTTGTTCGCAAATATGTCTTCCTCCCCTTCAGACGTGCTAGCTGGTGCCGCAGTTGGTGTCAGGTCATTGGCTGATGCTGGGAGTTCGATAGCGGTCGCATCTTCGAGCCAGCAACCGTAGTATCGGACGATATATTGGTGACTGACGCGGGAAAGGGAGTTGACTTCGCGATAGACCTTTTGCTCGTTATCCTCGGGACGCAGCTTGACCTTTTCTGCAGAGAGATCAGCCAGATCCCTTCCTGTAATTTATGCTTACTGATGGCGTACGATCGACCATCCAATCGATTGCGAGCTTTGACAACTTCGCCAAAGCCGCCTTTACCCTACGAGATCGTGAGACGACTCTTCCTCAGAGAGTCTCTGCTTACCAAGAACTCAACCTCTTCGAAGTCGGTCCGGTATCGCGATAGTCTTGGAGCCCCTGCCTGGTTCGCGCCGGAAAAGTATGATCCGACTTTGATGGGTGACGAGCCGAGAACGTCTTTCGGACTCAATGCGCCCATGCAGGAGAAGCCAGAAGAGCCTGTGATCTCAGCTTTGACCGGTTGAATTTCCTGCAACATACTCGTCTGCCATCTGACCGCTCGACGAGTAATCTCGTCATCGCCATCGGTACGCAGCTTGCTGATTGCTTCCTCGGCGGTCAAGCGCTTCTTCAAATTCGGATGGAGCAGACAGGTCAAAAGCTCGGTCATCTGATCAGATAGTCCTGGTACTATATGGCGGTCAGTCGACATCTCAATACGAGCTGGACGTACCATTTTGCAGGAGGATCTGCAGATTCGGGAATCTCCCAAGACATTGGACACCAAACATCATCTGCAGCAGCAGCAGCCCGGCGTTCCAGATGTCACGCTTGCTCGAGTAGGTGTATGGCGAATCTACTTCATCGGGCGACAGCCTAAGAGAGTCATGAGCGGTGTATTGACGTATGACGAGGAGGACCACACCATGAATCGGGCATACTATCCTCGTAATTTCGCAGGAAAGAATTCGATTTGTGAAGATCCGTTATGCGCCGAGCGTAGGCGGTACCAATCAGTTTGACGGTCTTATCTCTGGTGCTCTGAGCTGCAAGAACAATGTTTCCGGGGTCCAGCTCTATGCTACTCGTAAGCGTTATACTCCTACACCTTCCGCTAAAACACTTGCGCTTTTGAGTTGCGCCTTTGCGGTGAATGTCGGCTAGTCCAGACAGGACTTGCATGATGTAATCCTGATACACGGTCAGATGGGAAAACGTGTAGTAGAAACAGCTACCTTGGCGGTATCTTCACCAAAACCGTCCCTGGGCAGCCAGCTTCGCAACCTCCCGCCATCCGCGACTCGCTCGGCCATCACCAGTATTCGTTCCCAGCCTTTCGGGCTTCGGTCCCGCTTCACACCGTAAACCCGCAACACATTTGCTGATCTAATTTCCTTAAGTCTCGCTACCTCAACCGCAACAGCATCGACCTTCTTTCGTCCCTGCGGAGTCGAATAGAAGGGCTTTGAAAAGTCGATGACTTGCACTGTCGTCGTTGGCAAGCTTGCCTTGACGAATCCAGAACCGCTGGCGGTATCCGGCTCAGCAGTGTAGCTCGTCCATAACGCATCCTTCGTACCGCCGAAAAGGATCCATCGGGCCCATCTTCCGTCGAAGCCATCTACACCGATGTCTTCATCGAATAAGATCTCGCGCTTCTCTAGCTCGCCATCCGCCAGCGATGCGATGCTGTCCTGTCGCCGTTTCTCAGCTTCGTCGAGGACAGCTTGTCGCGCTCGCTCCTCCTTGCGGGAGGTATCAAGTTGGATCCTTTCGTTGAGAAGGCGGTTCTGCTCGGCTTCCAGGGACATGCGCTGATCCGTTTCCGCTTGACTCTGCGCAGCTTCTGCCTGATACAATTGGTCAGGACCATTCCCCTGCGAAGCAGACAGGACGTACCGCTCGTTGAGCTTCTTCCCGCTGAGCCATCTCCTCCATTAGTGTCGGGACCTGCTCGCCAGGCTTCGGGAAGGGAATATGGTTGTTGGTGATCCATTCTCGAGCCATGTCCGCGAGCTATAAGATATATTGCGTCAGCTACGCCTCGCGACAGATCCATAGCAATAGCGACATCTGCTATATCCTCGACGAGGAGGGCGACTTACATCGAATATCATTGGCGCCCCGACCGAAACCTTTGCCTTTTCCTGTAGCAGCTTTGAGAGCGTTCGGACGTGATCGGCGGAGAGATCAATGGGATCCACAAGCAGTAAAGGCGGAGCTTGGAAGGGGTAAAGCTATCATAAGACCATCGTAGCTGCCTTTTACAGGTAAACTTAGTAATTCACCTTGGTCATCCTCCCTCTCAGGCCTACAGTGACCCTTTCATCCTCAACCTTCAGCCGAACCTCCCACCATCCTCCTTCCGACTCTGTACCCCATGCCGTCTTCTTCGGTGGTACATCATGCCAGTCATCCTAAAGTGAGATGATTATCAGTATCCACATCGTTATTATGGAGGATCAGCTGAGTCAGGAGACAAGTCCAACAGCACATGAAGAGGTATGGTAGAAGTCCAGCTCACCTCGAAGATAGCTCTGAGTGCCTCGAGCTCCTCTTCTTGGACGGCACGGTTAGGCTCCGTCATCAGTCATCTGAGCGACGTGCAGTCATTATTGAGAGAAAATTCTGAGGCGATTTGGGGTACGTTGACGACTCGAAGGTAAAGTAACAAAGGCAGACGAAAAATCAAGCTACATAACTACAGCAACAACACCACGCCACGTGGCCAAAGAATTTGACACCTTCGATATCCACTTTTCTCTTGCTCCTGAAACCTGCGATAAGCGGGGTCGGACATGCGCTTTTGTTCATATCTCCAGCTATCACAAGCTCTCAGTACCATCAGAAGTATCAGATCTTTGTTATTCTTCTCCTCAAGTAGCTCGTCGTCACCAATCAAGCTCGTTCTCTTCGACGCCTTCGGTATGTCTCGGGGAACCATAGCACTGTCAATGCTGACGTAAAAATAAGATACGCTATGTACTCCGAGAATTCCCATAAACGAGCAGTGAGCCATAAATTGAGATTTCATTCGTCTTGAAGCTGATAACCTCGACTTAGATATCATGATGAGGCCATCAAAGCTGGGATTCCTCCTTCCTCTATCAGCCTTTCATCCGTCCGAGAAGCTTTCAGACCAGGTTGATCCCCTCTTCCTCTACCTTATACCAACGATACTGAGCCACACTAGTATTCAAGGAGATGAATTCGACCTGGCCGCTTTATGGGAAACATTCTGATCCCCCTTTGACTCCGGAGAGATGGTGGATCGAGGTGATCGAGCGGACGTTACGGCATGCTGGAGCTTCAGATCAAGGTGACATCGTCCTCGTCTTATACCAGCAGCTCCTGACCGGCAGTATTGGTAGTGGTGGCAGAAATCATGCCACGACTTGGACCAGCGCTTTTACAGCGATTCGAGAGCGAAGAAGGATATCGGAACTTCCCCGAAACTATTCCTTGTTGTAAGTACATGTCGCATGTGCGAAGCTCGCTTGATTGATTCATGATATAGTGAGAGAGTTGAGGAGAATAGGTATCAAGACATCCGTCATCTCCAACGCAGATCCGCGGATCCGTACGTCCTCTTCTCATCCCCGAAAAGCTTGCTCATCGGCCCAGTTAGAACGCTCGACGCTCTCTCCATTCTTCCGCTTCTAACTCATCCTCCTATCCTGTCTTGGGATGTCGAGCGTTCGAAACCTGACCCCGATTTCTTCCGTACAGCTCGTCGGTCTTGCGGGGTGGAAGCGGGAGACGGCGTGATCATGGTCGGCGATGAGCTGAAGGCGTACGTTGTGGGATATCTCGTTCAGTGTGTCGAAGAATGAGACTGATGAGGGTTCAGCGACTATCATGGGGCTAACTCCGCTGGTCTCGAAGCTCGTTTGATACGTCGAAAAGGCGAGTGGAGCGACGGGGCGGTGCGAAACTCTGAGGAGGATCTCTCAGGAGTGGAGAGTATCAAAGATATAAATGAACTCGTTGAGGAGGTCAAACGGCGGAACCAGTCAATGTAGGAAGAGCTACAGTGTTTCGCTCACCTTGAGGTATGTGTAAATTTCCACCTGTTTCGTCCAGGATCGGGGATACAAGATCTCGGGAGTATTCCATCTTGACATGCCTCTCAAAATCAGCCCAACGGATTGTTGAGGTGGAAGCCTTTCTTTTCTCGTAATCCAGTCGTTCTGTCATGACTCTTTTTCCCTCTCATGTTCCCTTTGATGGGGCGACTTGCCATGTACTCATGCGTGACAATCCTTTGAGCCAGTCTCACGATCTTTATCGCTCGTTACCCACATCTTCAACTGGACTGACTCATAATTATCGTCGTACCGGTGCATATCTTTTCCTCCAGAGCTGGCTCGTTATTCCCTACTCGTATGAGCGGTCGACGCAGTAGAACGTTCGATCTCACATGGCATTTCGGCCGAAGCAATCCATTCATTCCGTCAAACCCACAACACCACTTTCGCTTTTTCGCGTGAAATCATAACTTTCCTTTCTTGTGCAAGCCAAATAATTGGTTCTCACTCCTTTCGCGACCTTCGACAGGTAGCATGAGCATAGTCTTCAGCCCTCTTCGGCCGGATTCTACCTTCTTTCCCTATATCAGGTGAAACCCCGTAGAGACGTTGTTCCACAGCCAAAAGACCTCGAAAAGCCATTTGAACAAACCACCGAAATGAATCCAGGATCTGCCAAAATCAAGAGCGTCTACCTTCCAAAAGGTAACAAAAATGCGCCAAAGACAGTGAAAGGCACTCAAAGAACCATGTCATTTCGACACGCCAAGTTGCTGACGACACCTTGAGCAACATCGAGCCGACTGTCCAGCCCTCGTTGAAACCGCCGAGCACTCCGAAGCCATCTGATCCCGGAGCGACCCGGTAGACCCAGAAGTTCGGCCCCTTCACTCCACTCACCATGAATGACGGTACAAAGTTACTGTACGTCCGGACTCAGTCCGAACCTCCTCACCGCAACCCATCCGAAGGTGTCGAGTACGATTGGTCCGATGATACATGGGTTGATTTCGCCTGTTCAAAAGCCAACAAGACTCCCAAATCGAGACCCGACACGGTCAGAAGCGAATACTTGAAGCTGGGGACGAAAAAGCTGATGGATGGGAGATACATCTTGACATTCAATGAGACGCTAGGAAAAGGAGAACTAGCTACAAGCCTCTTCCAATGGGATGCTGCGCCAGAGTCGACTCTACTCGTCTTCACAAAGGAGCTGAGCACTAAGACGAAAGCGAAGATCATCTCCAATACAAGTCTGACAAGCCTGATTACCTGTGGATGAACACACTCTCCATGCAGAGGTCTGCTGTCAATTCCTTCGACCCCTCTTGAGCAAGGAACACATTTCTCAGTACAAGGTGAGGAATCAAGCAAGGCATGCTATCGTTGATGTTTCATGTTGGGAAGTGATGCATTTGTATAGTGATCATACTTCCTCCCGCTCGGTCTGGAGTCGCAGAGCTTAGTGTACTCCTGTTGGACAAACGCCATGCCCAAAATCCAGCCGCATAGATGTACTTTGGCATTCAAAAGAGATGATGCCGATCAATGTCCAGAATATTCCACCCAGATCTTCCTTCCCTCCGGTTGCCTTCCCTCTCTTTGCCTTTTCCTTTGCTTTTTCCCCGCTGTTTTTAGTTCTCTCCCTTCCTGGATCTGCTTAGATCTCTTCATCTCTTCAACTCCCTCGTCGTGAAGATAATTACATACGCTTATCCCGCATACTTCATCAAAGCCCTTTGGCCCGTTCTCGCTTTTACTCCACTCTTGCCTCACAACTAGAGGTCCGGTTCTCGGCATAGCGCTGACTCTCCGATTTTACGAGGGCTTCATCAAACTCCAGCGCGAACAACACATATCCCTTCACATTTCCGATAACGTGAAGCCGGCTCTCGCTTGTGAACCTTCTGATGTACTGTGAGATGACGATTGCGGCTCGTTCAGTGCGAAGTGCAGGCTGACGCTATGACGGGACGACTCTTTACATCTGGCTTCGTATGTCGTCAATCACTTACACTAAAGTACATTACCTCTCTTCCCGACAGTGCAGTCGAGGATACCAGTCTTAATCCAACCAAGCGGATACCTTACTGAACCAGATCCCAGAACCTCACTCCGTCCGAATGCGCGGACATCACCCTTCCCGAGAGATCAGCCGACGGCTCCACATACTCCCATCCAATCAAACCCGTCTCATTGACCTCCTTCTCCCGATTCCAGACCGGAACCCTCCGTTCATTCTCACTCATCTCCGGTGGTGGCGGCTTCTCCGGCTCGCACCTCCATTTTTTATTGGTCTCGAAGTCGTAAACCTCCACGCCGGAATCGATCGACGCGGTATATCCAAGCCGGTACTTCCCTCCCAAGCCAGCATCTCTTTGTCCGGATGTCATAGCTTGCGGAGGAGGAAGTAGGAACCGTACGGTCTGACATTCGATCATGTGAATGACCATGTGATCCCTCCTCCGCGCAGCCCGAAGCTTCTTCTCCTCGTCCTTCTCCTCCTCTTCATTAGCATCAGGCAGGACCTTCACCCCTCCACTTCCCAACGATCTCTCCATACAGGCCGTCCTTTTGCCATCGACGACCTCAGCAGTCAGGTCGAGAATCGATATCTTCCCACCATTTTGTCCGCCAATCGCGGTAAATCGGCCATCGTGGGAGATTGCGACCGCTCGACACCATTGTCGACCTTGGGAATATGTCCACAAGGTCGAACCGTCGATGGTCGACCAGCAATGTACAGTCCCATCCCCGCATGTCGCCAACACCCATTCTGGTTCTTCGATTGTACCCTCAGGATCCGCCGAGTTCTGTATGGGAACACGCCCCACCGGACCGAAACAACCCGTCCAGTTCTGTCCCTTCGTCTTCCACTTCCACATCTCCGATCCACTGGCCGCATCCCAGAGCCGGACAGTCCTATCCCAGCAGACGGTCATGACCCACCGACCAGACGGACTCCATCCAGTCCACATGATACAATCTTCGTGGCCTCGTAACTCGACACCACTTTCTCTCTTCTCCACATCGTAGATAGCTACCAACCACCTATACTCACATCAGTCCCGCTTCACGGAATCGATGGAGGAAGAAGAGATGACCTACCTATCATCAATCCCGTTGGAATTTGGCGTATCACCAGGCATATAAAGGACTTTCCTCCCATCCTTCGAGAAAGGTTCAGATCGACAAGCCATAGGTATTCGACCGTGTAGTTTGGGTACATCCCCCGTGAGGCGGGAGAAGACGATACCAAGGAGTGAGATGTGGATATCCTTTTGAAGCTGTGCAGTCTCACCCTCTGCGAATTGGATGGATCCCCATTGTCCGCTCGAATGTCGTCCGATGATGTTTACGATGGTCTCCACCGCATTTTCGGCGGATGCTTCGAGGACTGAATCGGGGATGGTTGGCGGTTGAGAGATCCGAGATGTAGGGGATAGGTCCCAGATGATGATCTCGCTTCCAAAGGCATTGAGTTGTTTACCTCGTCGTCGCCGTGCTCGCATATCCGGTTCCGAAGAAGTGACGAGAAGACAAGGATCGGTAGGACTGAAGAGGATACTACTGATCTTCCCTCGATGTCCTCGTAATATCCGTCGACCGTTCATTCCCCCTCCACTTTGTCCCGGCGAAGTAGTCAAATCGTAAATTTCCACCACCGGCCCTGCATCGTCATCCTCATCGTCCGGGACCATATAGCTCGTCTGTGCGATGGCCAAGAGTGTCCTGGTGGAGTTGAAGGAGTGTGAGACCCAAGCATCGTATAGCTTGGAGAATGGGATGAAGTGGGTACATGAGGGATCATCTTTTGCGGGGGATGAGCGGGGTTGAAAGACATGTGGGGACGAAGGGGACCAGTTTGCGGCTTCCTTCATCAGCTCGTCTGCTATGGCCGTCTCCGTGGTACTCGATTCGGCGGGGCCTGATGGACGGGCGACCTGCACGAAAGAACCTGAGAGATCCTCGTCATCGGATGACGATGATTTGACGGACCCTTGAGCCGGCACGGTGAGGTCGAGCTTGTGAAAATCCTCCGCGAGGTCGTATCGCCATGTCCGACGGACATAGTCCCCAGATAGACTCGGCATATTTCATGAAGAATCATCAAGAAGATGATAAAACGTTATCACCAAACTTCCGGTGGCGAACGGTTCTACGACGCGGACAGCTGATTCGGCCATGTCCAGCGACTTGTGGCGTTTTCGCCAACATTATCGTACAGTCCTAGCCTTTGGACACTAGCTGGCTCACGTCAGCCATCTCCTCTTGGATTACTGACTCTGGCATTCACGCTACCCTATGATGATGGTTCGGCCGTGGCTCAATGGGGTAATCCGGTCGCACTTGATTCTCTGGCCTCGTTTTCGCCAACATTGTCCTAGAATCCTAGCCTTTGTTCGCTAGCTCGCTCAGGTCGACCATCTCTTCACCTCTAGGGTTTATGACTGCGGCGGCATTCGTGTTACCTTATGATGATGGTTCGGCTGTTGGTCCATCGATCCCGGTGAACGTATTCTTCTCCTCTCACAACAGTCCTTTCGCGGTCTCTCCATCCATCATACCCTTTGGAATATCCCCTGATCATGATCACATAAATCGTACTTCCCGATGAAGAAACACGTCGGACCCGGTCAGCTCCAGTCCGACTTAAAGGGACAAGTGGAATGATTCGGAAGCACGCTAATCCAGTATCGAAGGCCCTTGACATGTAGATGTGCTCAGGGCAATCATGATCAGTATAACGAGTCCCTGAAGTATGCTGTAAGCCTGACTGTGATCTATGGGTATCGTGGAAATATAACGCACGGACCCACTGATCGCCGTCATTTCGGTGGCAGATACCGTTCATGAGAAGGTTTCAAGGTGTCCTTTCGATATCCGTACGGAGTTACTGGACCGAGGGTTGTATACCTATATGTAATCAGTGATCAGTGAGTTTAGCGAATCCTCATCGCTTTTTCTCGATTATCACCATCTCGATCAAGTTCGGGCAAGGGTCCCGTCTTCCCTCACTACCGTTAGGAGAACACAGCCAATATCGCTCGCTCAAGGACGAATGTACGCTCTTCCAGGATCAACTCAAAACTGAAAGCTCTCGTGAGTGGCACTGCATTGACATGCTAATCTGATATGATTGTCGAGTAGTTGCTATGCAGGTGGCAATCCCCGCACTTCTCAACTACGCAGGCCCTCCTTCACCCTCTCCTGAACCAGGCGAAGCAGCTATCTTTCCGCAGAATGAAGGCTTGGACGCAATGATTGCCGTGCTGCTCCCGCAAATAACCGGAACCGAGGGGAATGGCACAATAAATTCGTCTCCTGCTGGACCGGTGACTATCCTCAGATGTGGTGTGGGATTACGTGAGCTATCGTCTCTCACAACGGCTTTTCGTTCGAAGGAGTGCTGATCATTTCGCTCAGGCACATTCGACCCCACGGTCGTACGAGCAAGGGGTTTCATCCCCTGGTCAACTTCCAGAGAATGATCATCATGCTCATTCTTCGTCATCGCTTTGGCTCGAACTCCGATCGGAGTCGCGACCTTCAATTCGCTTTCTTCGTTGACCAGGATGATGGTTACTTCTCCATCCCGTGAGAGGCGATGATGTCGGAGTTCGTCGGTGCTGGGCCCAGGGTGATCATGACCGGCCATACGGAATGGCTTGCAAAAGTCATTCACGGTACGTCATCTCTCCCCGAGTCTTATGAGCTGAAAGAGAATCAGCTCACCCGAAGATCGAATCGTGCCCGATTTCCATTACCACCAGCGCTGATCGGCAAGAATGTGAAGGCTGTGGCATCACTCATAAGAACAGCAAAAGATGGAAGCACATCAGACTTCATGGAGAGAATTACGACAGGCAGACACTTGTAAGTTACCTCCCCCCAGGTGTTATACGCCTGATGGCGATGTGCAGCTATCGAACGGAGAGATAGTGGAGAAGTCCCTGACCGTTGGTGGGTTATCTTAGATGTACCCATTGGTCATGCCAATCCTGATATAGGAAGGACTTGCTTCGAGATAATCGAAGACGCTCAGTGGATCCAGCATCAAGTTATGGGACACGGACATCATCATGGCCTGGTGAGCAGCGCGCAGAAGGTTCAACGAATTTGACAGCGGCGTTTGGAAGATATACCATGAATCGGACAGCGAAATTCAAACGGCTCTAGAAAAGGAGACCATCGACGCTGACCTTATCGTCAATCGCTTCATCAATAACGGCGAATACCTGAAGGTTTGGGAAGGTTATCAACCGACACTGACATGTACAGCTCATGAATAGGATGTATAAACCGCTCGAGAAGCTCGAGCAGCGTATGTCTCACCCTGAAACCGAAGATTAGGGAGAGATGTGTATTGGGAATGGACGGAAAGGAGCGGCGAGGCATTTACAGAGAGAGCTACTGCGACAATGTGCTTAACTGAACCAGGCCAGGATGCGCTATGCTACTTGTCAATGCGGACCACGCTCAAGGATGTTTGTGCTCTCATCAACAAGCCAATGACATGTTCACCTCGTCAAGTCCCTGAAGTGATCCCATACTCATTGCACTACTTCAACTGGGCAATGTCCATGTCCCGTTCGAAGCTAGTACAGCAGGATCTGTGTAGTCCAAACTCGTCCCATTGACCATCCACTGCACGTCTGGTCAGCTGTCTTCTTTGTGAGATTTATCAGGTACTCACCGCTAAACGGAAGAAATGCTCAACCCCAGTAGCCAAGCTCAGATTGCTCACTGGAAGACCTGATTAAAAATCAGCAGGCTTTCCAACATGTTGGAACCGGCTCACTGGGTTGCGTATAGTTGACGAGTCGTTGAATATCATCCACCAGCATTGAAATTCCCTCGTATCCGAGTCCGACGAGCGACTCATTCATCGGCATCCAAGCTACCATCTCCGGTGTACTAGCATTCGAGAAAGTCGGCTGTCCCGTGCCAGCATTGGCGTCACCAAGCAACTGTAAATCTGATGAGCCAATGTCCCCAGATGGGAAGGGATAACGGACTGAAACCGTAGAATCAAGGATACTATCCCATCCCCACCTCCCCACCCCATCCAAGAACAGCCCGAAAGCGAATGCTTGTCCGAAGACCGAGACTCGATTGGGAAGGCTGAGGACGGGTAGAGCCGCTAGGGTGAAGATGTAATGATGCAGACGGAGGGTGTAATCTGGGATATTGGCTAGGATGACCAGGATTGGGACGAGGGGGAGGTACCTTCTCAGATAAGCTGAGTCGTACAGAGCAAGCAAGAGACAGACCTTATGAGGTAGTACTGCAGTAACCCCGCTTTTCTCATCTGCCAGGCTTGTATCGCCACGACAATCACCACAATCACAATAATTATCACCAGCGTGATCACTCCTGCTGCATCGAGACCACCATATCCTAACCTCGAGATGGGGAGTTTCGCAAAGATCGTTGAACTCTCGATACCGATCCAGTATCCCGCTCCTTGCCAGAATGACAGATCGAACGGCAGGCTGGTGAAAGCGTTCAAAGTCCGGCGGAATGATGTGCGATAGATCCAGTAGCTAGTGAAGAGGACAGGCAAAAGTCCGCCGAGTATGCCTGACCAATCCGGTGGCTGATTCGGAGGATCCGAGAAGAGAACGATAAGTACATATCCGAGGAGCGTGAGGATTGAGAAGAGGATTGAAGGGGATGGTGAGAGGAAGAGAGTCGTGAGGAGGAGACAGAGGGCGTTGACGCCTGTAACGATCGGGTGGAGGTCGAGGCATCTTGTTGATGGATCGGATGTGAGAGTGTAGGCGCCCGGGAACTGAGGCGCGAATCTGGCTGAGGTCAGACCGTGAGACGTGGAGTTAAGGAAAGAGCTGGATCCTGTGGGGTAGGGTAGAGGGTTGATGGTGATACATCCGCCTAGGTAGGGGGAGATGAGACCGGCGTGTATGGCAGAAGCGCAAACCCAGGAGTCGGCGCTGAGCATCCCAGTCAGACTTTCCCGCTTCCGTCTATCAATCTTACCGATATGTATGGCTCTCATCTTCACCTCCAATTACCAGCGGAACGTTGTTCACCTCCGTGTCACCCACCCACCGCGGATTGCCAAGCGATACATGCCGACATCCTCCCATACATCTATACGTCCCTTGCACCAGCTCGCTCACACAGCCTGTCGCATTCAATCCGCATATGTCAGAAGGCCAGTCGTCCCAAAGTGATGCTGTACAGGAGATAATGTCGGGCGACGGTAGATAGTACTGTTGTCGAATGAGGAGGATATTGGCTGTAGTCCAGACGAGAAGGAAGGGGATGAGCGCTCTCCGTAAGCGGAGAGAGCGGTTGAGTCGGGAGATAGGTGGGTCCAGATCTAGCATTTTGGCTTTTCGGCCAAGAGTAAATGATAAGGATGTTGAAGGTGTAGGTCTCGACAATTTGGAATCAGGTATAGGAGTTGAAGGTCCTAATAACCATCGTATACGTCGAGCTAGACGTCGAGTGACCGCTCTGATTGTCCATCTCCGGTTGCGCAGCGGTCGTACATGGTCTTCCGCGTCGAGCATGGGCAATACCGATCCCTCTGCTCGATTCGGCCGATCCGAATCCTCGATATCACATTTCCGTCCATCGTCGACATCGTCCATATCGTCGATAGCCCTACCGATCCGGAGACTTACACAGAAAGGGTCGACTATAGAATGGTAGAAGGGGGCAGGTGTCTGCCGGCAGCAACATTATTTACCCGCATGCATGTACACTTAATCTGGATTTCTCCGACTTAATCCGGACCTTATTTCAGCGCACTCATCTGACATCTGGACGTTTCATACGGGAATCTGGACCACATTTCGAACAGGCCTGCATGGTGCTCAAGTTGATATAAAAATCTTCGTCTAGGTGGCCTGAGATACACTTGATCATGTTTCTTTCCAGGTATCAAGCTTTTCGAGCACTGAAAGGTCTGATTTGGGTATTCGGCAAACAAGCTTTTGGGCTTCCGGACGGCTTTTCTGGATGTGGCCCTGTGTTTTGAGTGACCCACTTGAGAACTTACAATTGCGCATTTCGAACATCCGAACCAGCTGCACGCTTTACACGAATGCGTCGACATTTCCAGGATATCATGACATAGCATGACAAAGCATATTTCAGTCCTCAAATGAGATGTTCGAGAGAAACTCAATACAGTAAACTGAAATAACGTCCGGATTAAGCCGGAGAAATCCGAATTAAATGGTTCCTGCTCCCTGCTTGAACCGGTCGGTCACGTGACTTCACCTTCCTTGCCTAGCACCCTTCGCATTTTCTTCTTGAAACAGCTACGCATCGACAAAATGGCCTCATCGAACGGCCTCTTCTCGCTGGTCGAGCCATATGCTCGGGAGATTGGAGCTCTTGCGGTGGTCCTTTCAATCTTGGCATTTTATCTCATCAACCGAGGTCAGCCGTTCGTCTTTCGTTTTCGCCCAGCGGTCAAGCTGAGAATACATGTTGTTAGCTGTACCACGGACAGTGCTCGACCCGGTCGAATGGCGAGGGTACACTCTCACTGCAAAGGATCATCTGTCACACAACACCGCAATGTATGTTATCTGCCTTCTTCCCTCTTCTCAAGTCAACGGTCTAACACATCCCGTTTGCTCCAGGTATCGCTTCGCTCTCCCCCATCCCAACGATTCTCTCGGTCTGCCAGTCGGTCAACATATCTCAGTCATGGCGGAGATTGACGGGAAGCAAGTTGCGCGGAGCTATACTCCAACAACATTGGATGATGATAAGGGACATTTTGAGTTGGTTGTGAAGGTATGTCAACTTGCTGTGTGGGCAGCATACCTTTTGTGGGCAATCCGCCCTCACAGACCGGGCTGACTCGGTGTAGACATACGAGAAAGGCAATATATCGCGATATCTCAGTCTTCTCACCATCGGACAAGAGGTGAAGATCAAAGGGCCCAAGGGGAAATTCCACTACAGGTGAGTTGCAGTTAAGACCCTATTAGCCGAAGCGGCAATGAAGTTGCGTCCAGACCTGTATCTCTATACTGTGTTTCCCGATCCTGGAACTCATAACCCTTTCGTTAGAGCCAACCTCGCTCCACACCTCCTCATGATCGCCGGCGGGACCGGTCTCACTCCCATGTATCAGATCGTCAAATCGTCATTGAAGGATCCGAATGACCGGACGAAGCTTTGTCTGATATATGCGAACATCGAGGAGGATGACATATGTGAGCTGCCTCTCCGTATTTTCAGTCTGCCTGCGAGGCGGCGACCGAGCAAGTGAGATAGCTGATATGCTGCAGTGTTACGGCAAGAGCTCGAAGCGATGCGAGATTCTTCAAATGGTCGATTCACTCTATATGTGAGTGAAATTAAGTGCTGTCTCAATGAATAAGTTCCTCATGTCTCTCTCTCGTAGTATTGCCTGAACAAAGCTCCAGCAAGCTGGGACGGTGGAGTCGGCTTCGTCAGCAAGGAGATGATCGAGAAGCATATGCCTCCTGGAGGAGTAGGATCGGCGACGCATGGTGTAGGGGAGAAGGTGTTGATGTGTGGTCCGCCACCGATGATGACGGCAATGAAGTGAGTCGCTTCGCATATACCTTAACGGTGGGTGCTGATGATTTGCAGGGCACACCTGAAGGAGATTGGGTACCCTGCTCCGAGATCGGTTTCCAAGCTCGAGGATCAGGTTTTCTGCTTCTAGACCTTCGGTGGATCCGAAATGAGACGCACATCACGAAAGATATACACCATGCATTACCATTGTTACAGTACCCAATGTCACGACATACAGAACAACTGTCTGCTTATCCTACTGACCCACCTATATCCAACGATCTCTACTGACTACGTTCCGATATGCAGTACAGCTAATACCTCTCGTTCCCTCGCATCAATCTTCCCCAACCAAGCGTACAATTCTCTATTGACTTTCATCAGAAACCCCCCTAGGCAAAGCCGGAACCCCTCTTCCCCTCCCACTCAACCTCCTCCCCCAAAGACTCTCCCCCCTAGACCTTCTCCCACTATCCATCGCTTCTCCCTTCATCTCCATACCAGTCCCAGTATCCCCCGACTCGGGCCGTTCAGTCGCAGGATAGCTCGGAACAGGCGAAATATTCATCTCCGAGTCCGAACCCCTTCCTGTATACCTCACAGCTCCAATAGGGGGATCGTACAATGATGGTAAGGTCTGAGTTGTTGATCGAGGTCGAGAGAAATCTTGGCTTGATGTGATCGCCGTGGGGAAGGTATCTACACCATCTGCGAAAGAGATTTTCCGACCTTGTTCCCTCTCTTGGTTCTGGTTTTGGTTCTGGTTCTGGTTCTGGTTCCGGTATTGGATTTGTACCTGGTACTGGTTCTGATTTTGGTTTCGGTTCTGGTGATACTGGTGACGGGAAGATAACCGAGATCCTCGAGCTACCAACCCGGATTTAGGTGGTGAAGGGAGGTTCCGAAGATATTCCCTATCCCCATCTTCGTCCTCCTCGACACTTCCTCGCTGAGATGTCGTTCGGTAACTCAGTTCTGGAGCTCGAGGAGCTGGACGAGGTGTTGCGAAAGCTCTTGGATCGGAGAGAAGTTCGGTCTCTCTGTTGTTAGCGGTTGAGGAGGAGAAGAAATCGAGGAATGATCGGGATCGACTTCGGGGTCGTATATCGATTGGCCCTTGAGGAGGTGGTAGGGATTTTTGCAAGTGTGAATGCGGATGGGGCCGTGACGCCGCTTCGATCGGGGAAATGTCTCGACGACGGTGACGATAAAGGTAATGGAGTAAGAGAAGCAGGAGGATAAGGAGGGTTATCCCACCGACTATGGCTCCTACGATCGGACCGTATTTCGTTACGGTTGATTCGGAGAATGTTCCGGACGAAGCGTCGGCGGAAGACGATGATGATGCAGTGGACGACGATAATTCGGAAGGTGATTTTGACGTGGGCGAGGTACTGGAGGGCTGAGATGAGGATTGTTTTGGCGGAGCGGTGGATGTGAGTGAGAAGGATCTTGAGAGGGTTGTGGTCACGCTTTCGGTTGGTAAGATTGTATATGATGAGGCTGCTGAGGATGCTATGCCTGGCATATCATCAGCAGACTGCAACTCGAGGTCCGTAAGGAAGTGACCGGGATTCCATTGCGCTCCTAACATGCAGTAATCAGCTGCTGCATGTTGAGAGGAAAGCCGAAACTGACCATCCCAAGGTTCCCAAGCGTAAGCTGGGATATCTTCGACTCTCTGCGCGAAGCCCAAGCTGATCAAGTTAGTTCTAGGCTGATCTCACGACGAGATTCGGACCCTGTCGATGAATAGGTGGAGCAAGAGGCGTTCCAATCATTCTCACTCGCCCAGAACTTGGTATCTCCTTGCTGACACCTACATGCGCCTCAATCAGCCGTTACAGGAAGAAAGGGAATACAGTGTGTGAGCGATACATACCAAGAACATCCCGCCATCAAAGCATAGCTGACAATGCTACATTGACACAGATTCCTATCGCTCCCTGGAGGACTATAGCTTTGTCCGTTATCGAGGAGAGGGGGGACGTTGATGTAGGAATCTGAGGGGAGGCAGAGGGCCTGGAGCTTTGACCATACCAAGCTACGAATCAATTCAGTACGAAAGTTCCCTTAGCGAGGTAGTAATCGTGAGGGGCATATGAGACGTACCAAGGTGACTCGTTAACGGAGTTAAAGAGGAATGAGGTGGTGCTGTTCTGGTTGCAGGTCGTATTCGTTGTCTGGGCCGTTGCCCATCTCGCTAAGCTCAATACCGAGATCGCCGTACTAAGGAGAGACATTCTGGTCCCCTCGACGAGTGACCAGCTCTGTCATATTATGTACGACATCGCACTCCTCCTAGCGGGACCTTCACCTGGAAAGTGGAGACACCAATGAATCGCTGGGTGTAGTGGGGAATGACGGCAAATGTAAGCTGATCCTTTGAATGTGCATACCGCTTGAGTCCTTTGTCCTCATATATATGTCCCTTTGGTGTCACGACACGCTGTTGCTCATTGTTGATTCAATAAGTGATGCATCGGGATTCCCCTCACGCGAAGAGCGAGGTGCCACACACGGTCATCCGATTGTGCCACTCATTCAGTGCCTAATACCCCTCAGGGAAAAGACACTTGTACCCGGTTAAAGCTTCGTACCCGACAGCATACTCCGTCCAGTAAACCTCAGCCTATCACACAGCTCACACAACTCAGTCAACTATTATGTCTGTCCCGGATCACGTCGATACCCTGCTCGAGGATATTGAGGGGGTAAGTCACACCTGTCCACATAATCAAGCTACCTGTTTCAGTTATTACTGTGGTGAGAAGGTGGTTGACGTACGCTGTTGTCCAGATCTATACCCGCCTTCATGACCGCTTCGCTTCCCACGCGACTCAATCTCTCGATTACCGGATCTATAACCTCAAACAGCTCGCCTACCTCATCAAGGATAACGAATCCCGCATCCATGCGGCCGGCAAGAAAGATCTCGATTGGGGTGGTGCGGCGATGACGATGGGAGAGGTCAGTCGTTCCGTCGCTCTGAGACAATGTGATGGTCTAGCTGAATGATTGCGCGGTGAAGTTGTTCCCGGTGTTGAATGAGGTTGATTTGGCTGTCAAAAGGCTACCTGAGTGGATGAAGGATGAAGGGAGAGTTAGGGATGCTATCCTAGCTTTCAAGACAATGAGTGAGTCGTCTCAGCTTATGCATCATTTCCGCTGATTACCTCCCCCTCAGAGCCGCGGATCACGAAGCAGCCTAAAGGTGTTGCTTTGGTTTGTCGTCCTTCGCTCCCCAACGTGAAATCCTGCTGACGTAGTATGCTCAGATCATCGGTCCTTGGGTAAGGGACACCCTGATGACAGTATTCGAGACTGAATCTCGTCCAGAACTACACATGGCAATGCTGTCTCTGCCCACTGATCGGAGCCATCGCAGCCGGATGTCCCGCAGTCATCAAAGTGCGAGATCCGCTATCCCCTGATGATTCGTATCGCTCACATATCTCAGCCATCGGAACTCGCACCGGCTTCTTCAGCGCTACTGGCCGAACTTATCCCGCGGTACCTCGATCCTGAGGCGTATGCTGTCGTCCTCGGTGGAATCCCGCAAGCCACAAGATTGCTTGAGAAGCCTTGGGGACACAGTGGGTATCACTTAACCGAGGAGTGAGAGCTGATAGGTCAAGTCCTCTATACCGGTTCTGGCAATGTTGGGAAGATCGTGGCAACGGCCGCTGCGAAGACTCTTACTCCTAGCACCCTCGAGGTGGGCTATGTATCTGCGCACATGAGTTCATTTAGCTGAGTTGGTGTAGCTCGGCGGGAAGAGTCCTGTCATCGTATCGTCCTGTGCGGACGTCAAGATCGCTGCGAGGAGGATGATGAGTATCAAGCAGCTCACCATTGGGCAGGTGTGTCTCCACAACCAGAAGATCTCCAGGCTTTTGACTGATCTGTGATCTGCACTACGCAGATGTGCGGTAAGCTCGTTCTGCCAATCACTTTTTTCACCTAATAAATTCTTAGTCTGTCCCGACTACATCCTATGCGTGAAGGACCGAGTCGACGACCTGATCGCAGCTTGCACCGAGAAGTACTTCTCGAACCTTCACAGTTTGACTCCGTTCATACCGCTCAGCCTCGATACCTTCTTCCCGCCAGATCCTTCTCCACAGTCCCTCTTGCACAGCGAGACATCCGGCTCGCTTCTCAATGCTCGCGGTTTCGATCGCCAATACGACCTTCTCGAGAAAGCTCAATCCGCAGGGCAAGTAATCTACCGCGGCGAGACGAACAAAGAGCGGCTTCGAATGGGGATCAGCTTGGTCAAGATGAGCGAAAGTGATACCGGCGGTTTAGTGGAAGATGAGATTTTTGGGCCGGTCATGCCTATCATCCCTGTTGAGGTAGGTTGCGGCGATGGGAAAAGAGCTGATAAGTAGGACGTGGATGCTGCGATTAGGTATATCAATGAGAGACCTAGGCCGTTGGCTCTGTATGTCTGCTCGACGAAGCGGTCGGTCTTCTTGAAAGGTCGGCACTGCCTTCTTTGTGAGGTTTAGATTATTGACTGGATGTTATATAGCTGTGAAGGACGCGATCAGCGGGTCGGCGGTATGGAACGATTTCGCAAGTACCCCTATCTGTGCGCAGAAACCTTGTTTACATTGCTTCCCACCTCTAACGATGTACAAACACAGCTCGACACTTGCCTTTCGGTGGCGTCGGGGCTAGCGGATGTGAGTGATCTTTACAAATCACAAGCGACAGTTCTGACGGACGTAGGGGGCGCTTATCACGGTTATGATGGTTTCAGGACCTTCTCCCACTTCAAATGTCAGTCTCCTCAGCTCTTTGGTGAAATCGAAACGTCCAGCTGACATCGTATAGCGACCATCGAAGTCGGTCTAAGGTCTGTCCTCAACTCCTGAGATGTTTTTTTCTTAACAAAAGCTAATCGAGCGTCTGAGCGCCTTAGCTCCGAGGCGATCAATTCCCACCGCTACCCACCAATCTCGAATTTTTCCCAAAAGGTACTCAACTTCATCCTCTGTGCAGGTGTGAATTTCAGTCGACCAGTCTCGGTTGAACATGAGAAGACTCTGCGTCAGAGGACTCGGATCAGGAAACTTTCCGTCATGGCGATTAGTCTTGGGTTAGTCGTTTGGTTGGGATACTTGGGGGCTCAGCGGATGATATGATCAAGCAAGTCTCGGGATGCTTAGCGGATATGTTTTCCCTATTGGGTACTTTTATGTATGCTTTTGTGTACATTGGCTTGCGCTACCGTGTATGTCTGTCAACGCGCATCTTTGCATCGTCATTCGAGAATATGTGCGGAGATGCCCGTTTAAGATCACCTTTTTTGTGATTCGGTTTGGACAGTTTCAAAGCCATCAAGGTGGCTTCCCCCTCTAGTCAGAGAGGAGGCAAAGAATGATCTGGTGCAGTCAACCTAGCAAGCAAAATTCAGTCTACGCAGATGATCGCATGCTGCTGCTAAGTGGTGTACAGATGCTATATGACTACTCTGGTAGATCCCTCTTCTCGAGCGGAACCTCCAGTGCGGGCGGAGGAACCCATCGGACAGTATCCCATGCCCACCAGCCTGCGTACCGAGGCGAGATAGGATCACAGAGCGCAAATGCAAGCGTCATGATGGGAGAGAGTGATTACAGACAAGCGGAAAGAAGGAGAGAATTTAGTCAGCAAACTGCTCAATGAACTTGCGGACGTCGACTCACCTTTCCCCGGCTTATCTGGCCAATCATGACATCGTATCCTCTGTGGTGGTCTGACTTGATCAGCACTCAACCCAAAGCATCGTAAGCTTAGGCGCGACTTACTGATCCTCCCAAGCAACAACATCCGAATAACCTTCCTCCTTCATCGGAAACTCCACCCAACCTCTAATCATAGCATCCTCCTTCCCATAACAAGCATGTACCCCAGGGACAACCTGTATCCTTCCAAACCCATACTTCCAGAAATCCCAGCTGATGAAGGAAGACTCGGATTGTTGACATTCCCTATCGGCTGATGAGAATTTTGAACCTCGAGGTGCGACGGCGCCACGACGGAATCGGAGGTTGTACGGTGGGAGGAAAGGGGTCGGGGAGAGGACTGCTATCCCGTTCCACCCTGAGAATACTTGGAAGGGGAGTAGACGATCGAAGCGTTGTTTGGTAGCTGGGTGATTGATAAAGACCTGCGAGGCGAGTGTCAGCGGAGCGATCGAGATGTATCCCATTTTGTTGGGTTGAGGCAATGAGATTACTACTCACCTTTTGGGGCAACTCCTTATCCTCCTCTTTCACCGGGAAAGGGGTATACAAATCCCCACTCATATCCCTGCCAACCCAACCATCATAGAACCACCTCCCCGCATGATCCCAGCCACAGGTCATATCCGCATCCTGAGCGAAATGCTGATGCATCAATTCAAGGAAATGCGTTGCGGAGAGGTAGACATCGTTGTAGTAGATGATCGCTGTCCATGGGTGACCATCTGGGGTCAATCCGGAAGGGAGCGTATCGTAGAACGGTTGCATGCCTGCGTTTCGCATTTGGGCGAGGAGTTCGATGCGGTGATTCGCTTCCCAATCGAGTTTAGGGAGACGGGTTCGGATGTGGACGTTTTCGGGGGGAACGCCGAGGTAGAGGAGGTGTTCTCGCATGACGAGGGAGATTATCTCGCCGCTGCGTGCGGGGCGAGCGAGGCGGAGCCGAGTGAGCGGACACGACGTAAGGGGGAAGAGGTGATACGCGAAAATGCATGGGTTGGCGCAGGTACAGATGTGTGTAGCGAGAGGTGACAAGGCAGGATAGCGAGAGAGAACCCATTAGCAATCCACACGTAGCTCGTCTTTGAACTCACCTGCCATCCTCAGAATCCCCTTCGAGCAGCGAGAACACCATACTCTCTGGACCCAAAAAGTCCGCCAAGACCGTCCAAGAAGCGAACCAATCGGCCAACATCCCTAGGCATTCGAGATCAGCTCATGAATAGCTCGCTCAAACCCTCACTCACCCGCAACCTGCCTACAAACAGTGACAAAGTAATACCTCTTATCCGCCGGAACCCACTCCCCCTTCTCCTCATCCCACTCGCTCCTCAAATGATGATACCTCCTCTGATGATCCTCCGTCACATAAGGAGCGAAAATCGGGTTCCACAACTCATGTTCCCTAGGTATGTTCGGGTAGATTTCCTTCACGTCTCGTAACTTCGGTTCGAGGAGCGCGAAAGCTTCGTCCAATGTGGGTAAAGGTCCGAGGATGTATTTATCTGGTGCTCCGGGGACTGGTGTACGGGAAGTACCTTTGTGTAGTGGACGGCTCGTTATCGTTGCGTTACCCCTTGCTCGGTTGGGTCTGGGGAGAGCGTTGGGGATGATTGGGATGATTGGGGATTGGACTGGGTTTGACCATTTTGAGATTCGTTTCTTGAAGATTCCTAAACCGCCGTAGCCAGATGAGTGAGAGATCCCTCTTCGATCGGAATAACTGCTAGCATCCCAAACTCCTTCTTCGACTCCCTCACTTCCACCGAGGTTGAGGAGGACTAAAGCGGTGATGAGGAAAGCGATGAAGACCAGACTCCGCGAGACAGCTCGTGGGAGTCGGGCACCGGCGAGCTGGAGCTGGATTGGTAAGGGCATGGTGCGGCGTGGTGGAGAATCGCTCCGTGAGGGAGAGGGTGTACGGATATGAGGGGACTGAGGTACGGAGACTGTTGAAAGGAGGTTGATAAGGGAGGGCGTCGATGGTCGGTGATTGTGGTGGCGGGAGGGGTCGGGGAGCATTGGATTATTTGGGGGGAGAAGGGAGGGGAGTAGGTAGGGATCGTTGTAAAGGGAAGCGGTGCGAGGTCTTGGATATTTTGCTGTTTGGGCCAACCGAGGCAGCGTAAGCTTACCAACAACACCCAGCTGCTCACTCACGCTTAGGGAGTGCTCAGCTTGGACCTGCCCACTGTCGCACTTCTTCCCCAATCAAGCGGATGGAATAACAAGCTGGAGCTGGAAGACAATTGGTGATATCGGCAAATGGCGCAGCGGGGCCTGGTGAATGCTGAGCGATGCAAGTTGGAAAATCAACAGTGCTGAACGAATTTCGGAAAGCCAATTCTAGCGCTTCACGAGGTCTACCGTATCTTCTGCGAGTAGTACTCGAGTAATGTTTTTTTGGACAAAAGTGTTTGTTACCGGCATCCACTCAGACGAGCAAAATGACATAGACGCGTCCGACCGGAAGCGGCGGAGCATAGAAAAGTAAGGAAAAGTAAACTCGTGCCTGGGCTCATGGGGTAGAAACGAGTGGCTGAAACGATCGGCAACTTGTATAAATACGGACGATCAGTAGCTTCTGAGGTTTGCAAATCACGTTTGAGTGCATGGTGGCTGAGATTGTCCTGTAGGGTACATAAAGGTGACATATTTCGCATTGAACAAGGAGCCTAAATTGACATGGCGATACTCGAACTGTTTACTGGTTATCGAATATGAGCTTCCCATCAAATTTCACGCCGATTATGTAAAAATTCGCTCCCACTTAAACTGATCGGTATGCGAATGGGCTCGTGTATTCGTGAGCTTACTCGGATTGAGATTGACCTGACGGGTTTCTCCAGAGCTGTACGTGCGCCTTTTCGCATCAATCCCGATCTCAGCTTCTCGTATCACTATTTTATCATTTTCGTCCAGTAGCGGGGTGCAATCTCATCTCAGCCTATGAAGCGTTGAGTCGACAAAATCCTCTAAGACGTCCCTTCGAGGAGATCAGAAGCGACATTGCAAGGGTCCCTCATATTGACAAGCAATCCTCAGTTCGAGTGGCAGGACGCGTGGATGGCTCAGGACGTGTGCTTGCTATTGGGGACGTGCATGCGGCGGACCTGAACGAAAAACGGACGAGGAAACGGTGTTCACGCAAGAGTTCCGAGTACCTACAGGAGTCCAGAGACTACCATTACCATGCCCCCCCGAACCGCTTCCAACACAGTCCCTCGTATCCTTCCGATCACCCCAGGATCTACCGCTTCTCTTTCCCCGTCGGCATTCGCCACCATCATGTCCGACTCACACGACGCCAACATCCCTATGATCACCCCACCGAGATGCGAATAGCACCAATGCGGGACTCACCAAAGACGACTCCACTGAGCCGGACACTGCCCGAAGTCATCAGTCCACCACACTTCGGAGATCAGGTATTCCCACACTCATCCGCTCAGCCTGTATACGATAAAATTCCCGCAGCTAAGCCTCTTCCGCCTTCAACATTACTCTACAGCACGCCCCCCAGATCTCACCCGGTACACCGGTAGCGGCGTTGCACACCCCGAAGCAAGCTCCCGCGCGGCAGCACTCTCTTTCGGGAGCGCAATTATAGACGGTTCCTCCACCGGGGCATGCCAGGCAGACTCAGGCTCAGCGGGCGGCCTCCCACACCGCTACGCCAGCGCTCCCTCCCGACATCTTCATCAAACTCGCGAAAGCCGGCGAAGTGTTTTGCTACAGAAGATAAGTAGGGTGTTTGGGACTCGACGCCAGGTGTGATCGAGGACTTGGCGGCAGAGATGACGGAAGGGGCTGATACCGGTCTGGCGAAAAAGTACTCCAAGGCGAAAGCTCTTATGGCGAAGTTGGGATCATGAGAATACTGGCTTGAAGCGGAAGAGGACAGAGGATGAACAGGAGCGCGAAGGATACTTGAGACCGTTGGTGGAGGCTAAGAGGATGATTGAGCAGCAGAAAAAATTGCATCAACCTGCTTTACGGGGAAACGGAAAGGTGTGAGAGAGGTCGGATTATAATGATTTTTCAGTGTTTATAGCACCAGTCATGCCGAACCTATGCATCATCTGTCTATGGTATACCACAGCTGGACCACCTGTGAAATCCATCCGTAGGATAATATGTCATGGTGACCGGTATCCAAGCATACGATGACCCTCAGGAACCTGTTTTGATTCCCAGGCCGACCGATGCTGAATACGAGTGTTCTTTGCCTGTCTTCATCTCGTGACTGAGTAACTTGGTTGGTTCTGGCATTGAGGTCATCTTCATCTACCGCTTGTGAGCGGACGTCCCGTCCTCCGTGTTCTGTGAACGTGACGATCTTGCCGATGATGCTTGTACCAAAGTGAACAAGGAAGCCCTCTGTGCAGGTTCAGACCGTCGAGCAGCTTTTGGGCATGATTCAGGACAACAAACAGCGAGTTTGAAACATAAGTGTCTGAGAACAACTCTCTTCACTGGCCGCCCGGCGGTACGATGGATGTCTCGCGTTTGGGTACTGTTGCCCGTCATGGCATTGCGCAGACAATCTGCCGCCTGGAAATTTGGATATATCCAGATCTAATCGTTTTACTGCGGATGACACTCTCTTTCCGACCAGCGTTCTGTAGTGATCTGAATCTGCTCAGCTGTGCACGTAGATGAGAATTGGACTGACATGGGTAGCGGGGCGGGGCGGGCGGTTTGATATATGGAACAGCTTGCTTGATGCGATCGGATTAGATAGCTCGGGGACGGTTGGACTTCCCCAAAATACAAGTAGCTTAAGGTAGAAAAGCTCAGAAACATGCTGGCCCTAATCAATGTCAAGTAGAATGTTGGCAAAGTGACAGATGGTGAGACCAGTCGATGGGAAGCTGATAATGCAGAATGGTTCACTGCGACTGAATATGAAATGTCCTCACATATTTTGGCCAATGAAGACAGTTCATATATCATCGTACCCCAACATGGATCTTCTACATGGTCACTAGTCTCAGAGGGGGCCTAAAGGTAGTTGCCCAACAAGGTCATCCATCTCATCAGGCTTTCCGTCCGAAAGATGCACATGACATTGCGCGACATACTCTGCTCGAGCAGTAAGATAGCAAGCGCGCACGGAATTACCACAATCACGTGCCGCACAGTCATCGCACTGGTAGTGAGAAGCGATCGTAGGAGGAGGAAAACATGATGCTCATGTTTCGCTAGGTTAGCACTCGCGCCTTGTCCATCTCAGTACACCAAAAGCCTCTTCTTGATGCATACAATCCCAATCATAGATAAGCGCGAGAAACAGCTCATAACACAACCACCCCGCCGTAACTTGTGCCATGGAAAGAGATTCGCTTGAGACAGCATAAATTCTGTGATGTCCGTGAGCTTTGACCTGTCACAAGCCTCGGGTAGGCTGTGGACTTCCGGGGGCCCTCCAATTCGGATCGTCCGGCTCGGCGACCTTGAAGCTTGTCTTGTTGTATAAGTACCACCCCCGAAGCATCAGCGTCAAACACTACTTAGTAATTCGCGAGACTTCTGACTTTATCTCCACCATGGCAAGCTGGTCACCCAGAGGGATCTGGACTTTTTCTCGAGAGTAACCGAGGAAGCCCGTAGACCTGTCTTCACTGTGGCCGTTAGTGAAGAGACGGTACGCTCTTCCTCGATAGCCGCAAGGCAGCTACTCGCGCCGAACGATTTCCTTACCGATACTTTCACTGTGGGCCACCGTATAAAATTGGCACATATGCTGGGGTATCGGACTAGCAGCTCTCGAGCGACTACCCACAAGCGCAAAGAGAAACACTGTCTGTGGCGATTAAACATGGCCTCTCGAGAGACATCTTGACTGGTATCGGTATAGAAAGAGTATCGGCGGTAAACGCTCACGCAGGAACGATGTGAAAGAGGGATGGATTACGAGGCATATCGCCTTCATAGGGTAAAGATAGCAGACAGAACGAGTTTGCGGAGCGGCAAATGTCTGACCTCTGATAAAAGATCGTACACAAGGATACCACCTCCTCCTTTTTGATCTGAGCGTACCACGGAACGCAAAGTATTTCGCCACATCTACGTCGTGTAGTTCACCCACGCTCGATGCTTCAGACAATGATGTCAGGATGGGGGGAAACACCTGATCTGAAGGAAAGCGCATGGTACAGTCGGGGACGGAATGATTTTGGGTGACGTTACTCTTTCACATTGTCCACTCTCTTCGTCCACCTTTAAACTCTGTATACTTCATCACCTGCCTGTGCAGCACGGTCAAACTCATTCCAAGCACGATGGGGAGGGTCCTAGAGATGATGAGGTCCGGCAAGAAGAGTCCGGAAATTGCCAAAACCTCCTTTCGAGAGACAAAACTCAGCAATCTGATGAGGCTTCTAGGTAGCTGGGGTCATCGAAGCAGCGGAGAATGGGCGATTGTAAGAGTGATTGTGCTGGGGTGCTGGTATTCGGACGCATGAGTGTGTTTAAACAACATTGTCATCGAAAAGAACTGTCGCCTGCAGAGATGAAGCTCCAGTAGCCGGTCTTCAGCTAGCAGGATGCTCGGACATCGCTGGATCGCCAGAGGTCTGACGAGTCAAGCTCTGCTGAGGATGTATGGACCTTGATACATCAACAACAACACAGGACCCCTTATTGCATTGGCCAGGGGGTCGGGCGAAGTGGATACATACGCGATTTTGGGTAGCCCAAGATTTCAATCCATTGCTTCAATCAGCCAAACGTCTAATAGTCCTCCTCTCCCTTTCCCCGACAACCTTGACAACCCCCTCATCACACATCCCCTTGACGATCTCCGCGAACTCCGCGTGGTCCACTGGAACAGACGACTGCGATTCGAGCGACTTGATCGCTGCTGACCACCGAAGACCTGTTCGGCCCGCTGCATCGATCAAAGCGAGGATCTACGAGGTCAAATCAGCGAGCTATAACCACTCATTTGGGAACATGACACACCTCCCGCTTGAGATCCCCTCTTATGCGCCGAGTACTGGAACCAGCACCGGTATTAATCAGATCCAAATCGATCTGTCCCGTCAATGGGTCCGTCTTTCCTCTTCATCAGCTCTGACCAAACAGCCCAGATATACGTAGACTCACCGCACTCTCCCTCAAAGCTGAACGGATGAGACGTCCCGCCTCAACAACATCCACCAGATCCACCGTATCCGAAAACCTCATCCTAGCATGTGCCTCACTCAACCTGATCATACTCTCCAACTGCCTCGTGGTAGCTGTAATCCGCTTCTCTTGCGTCCGAGCGTCGGTACCGACCTTTCGCATCTCGACGTAAGCTGTTACGAGGGCGTTCGACGCAGCCTCGGTGATGACTGGGTGAATCTTTGCTCGAGCATAGGTGATATACGCGGTAAGCGTTTCCATCGGCTACCCCCAGAATCAGCGCTGGGAACCTCCGATTTCGGGGCGCGACCTACCAAAATATCGACACCACCCGTATCAGGCCGATCTTCGAGATAAAGCCCGACGAGATGTTTGGCCAACTTCCGGTCATTCGTCTCGTCCACCTTGTCCAAAACGAGATAAAGCAGATCGAACCTCGAGATCAGCGTCGGAGGGAGATCGATATTCGCCGGGATGGGGAGTTTCGGATCGTAGCGAGAGTTGATAGGGTTGGCCGCGGCTAGGATGGAAGTTCGCGCGTTGAGTGTGGTGATGATACCTGCTTTGGCGATGGAGACGGTTTGCTGCTCCTGCGAAGAGTGTAAGCGGAATTTCATACATGTCATATAGGACTTTATATGATCGGGACACGCCACTAACCATGACTTCGTGCAAGACACTTCGCGTAGCATCGCTCATCTTGTCAAATTCGTCGATACAGCACACTCCGCCATCCGACAGCACGAGAGCGCCGCTGTTCCCATCAGCATCTTCCAAAGCAGACACGACTCAGCTCGCCTCTCCAAGACGAGCTGCTTCGAATCCGGATCTCTCGTGATATACGCCGTAAGACCGACCGCACTCGACCCTTTCCCCGACGTATACACACCCCTCGGCGCAATCCGATGCACATACTGAGTCGCCCATCAGCCTCAGCATCATTATCGATGAAAGTCCGATTTACGCTTAAGATCTGACTTTTACTCGTCCCCGGATCCCCAACCATCAAAACATTAATATCCCCACGATACCTCGGTCCACCTCCACCACCCCCTCTAGCAATACTCTTATTCGTCCCTCCAAACAACTGCAATAAGATCCCTTTCTTCACGTCATCCATTTCGTATATACTTGGTGCCATACTCCTCGCCAACATATCGTATATGTCCGGGTTCCGACTGAGCTCGAGTAATTTCGTCTCCATCTCTGCTGAAGCGGAGTACGGGACTTCAGCTTCGTCCTCTTCCATCGATTCTGGATCGTGTCGTTCCGGTCGAGCAAGGGATTCTTCCTCGTCATCTTCCCCACCGACACCAACTCCGGGTGGTCTACCTTCCCCACCTCGAGTCGAAGGATCATAACCCATCCGAGCGGTGTTCGTCCTTTTGACATGCACCACATCGAGGTAAGTCTTGAACAGGCTCTTGATACTCCTCTGCCTCGGGTTGACTCGTACGGGTATAGATCGGAAAATACCAGTGATGACCACTCGATCACCGGGTTTGACCAAATCGACAAGCTCGTCGTAAACGCATAAAGAGACGGTATGTGGCGTCTGACCATCTGGAACCGCGTCAGGAGTCTCTTGGAGTCGGATGACTTGTTTGTCGGTAAATTCGGATCGGTTGTGAATGAGTGACATGGTGCCTTTTGAGTTACAGACGTCTCGAGGACATCGATCGGGTTCGGAGATCCGACCGCGATCAATCTCGGCTTGGACGGTATGTTGGCAGACTAGGCATCGGAAGAAGGCTGTGGCGAGCGAGTGTGCGGCGTCAGCGAGCTCGTCGCTTGTGAATGGATATCCAAGCTTACCTGTCGTCATATCTGGGATGACAGGAGTCGCACGGATCACCAAACCCTTAACACTAACCAACTTATCCGTGTCTATGTCTCATCAGCGCAGCACTCCTTCCTTCGACCGTGCGCGACTCACCACCCGGATTTAAATCCCTCATATTGACACTCCTCTCCCCACCATACGGTCTAATCTTGAAAACCCTCCCTTCAACCTCCCTCACTTCCTCTTCCAGAACCCTCAACTCCAACTCCGAGATCCCACCTTCCGCATAACGGTTTTGGGCCCCTTCCAACCCCTCTTCAGCAGTCTCGATCATCACGTCCCTCAGAACTTGATCCATGATCGGGATAACCTCTTGTGGGTAGTTGACCAGTTGATGGTAGAGTTTCTTGGTAGGCGGGTAGGAGTGGAGGTTCATCGCATCGAGGTTGAGGTTCGTCTGTCCTGTCTCCCTCAATTGCCTCAAGTACCGTTCGTAAAGCACTTCTTCAGCTTTGTTGGTAGGCAGATTATCGTACAAAGGCATCGTTGGCTGGCCGACACTATCGGACTTGGCTAGGTTGGAATTGTAGGCTGATCGGTACTTCGGTTTGAAACCTCTCAAGAAGTTTCGGAAATCGTTCATCGATTCTTGAAGGGAGATCGTCGTTCCCCAGATGAATTTGACCATTCCACCATCATCTTCACCATGGCCATTGACTGGTTCGCCATCCACCGCAGATAACGTCGGTGCCAGGTTCGCTTCGCCATCTGTCGTATCGGTGTGTGCTGCTGGGGACGATGCTCGGAGCGGGTCGATAGGTTGGGGTTGAACCGCTCGACGAGCTAGTGAGGGTGAAGAGAGAGGGAAGGAGGAGTGAATATCGCCTCGGCGCGGACGACGGGGTGTAGATCCGCCAGACCTGTATATAACTTGGATCAGCAATATCCATGTAACCTCCATCTCGAACACTTAGGCTGGCTGAAGTACCTGGGAAATCATTTAGGAGAGCGACACTTACGCTGGGAAGAACAACGGAGTCTCCGCTCTGACCCTCGAGACCGACCGATGAGCACTGCTCGGGACATGTCGACTGCCAGCAGACGATGTTGGGAAGTGAAGCGGACTACTAGAGCCAGGTGCTAGGGAAAAGAAGCAGGTCAGTCTCAATAGACAATTCACGATATGCTCAACCAACGGGCAATGGCACCTGAGCCATTACGGTTTGCGGATGCTCGAGGTGTACCGTTCACTGATGAGGTGGGGAAATGTAACGGCGATGAGGATCGCGGAACCGGCGTTGACATGACTCCAATTCTTCTTGGCAGCTAGTGCAGGTATGTCCGAAAGTCTGCAAGAAGATTTATAATTACTCTCAAGTCCTAGAGAGTGAACGGAGATGATCAGGCCCAATGGACGCGACCGCATCAGGACTCAAAGACGCGCCGATATGACTTCCACGTCATTCCACGCTTATCAATATCAGATAATGCATACATGCTGCTCGACTCGCTCTATCCGGTATGCTCCGCTCATAACGACGATTTCGTCGCCTTCAGCTCCCCCTTCACAGCCTTCGACATGCTCTCTGCGTAGTACTGCGACATGCTGGTCAGCTCAATCAGGAAACAAAGGCCGCAAGTGAGAACGCGCCCAGCAGTTGATCCCGATCGGCCAGCAGACTTACCTGGATGTTGTGCTCGTTCAAGCCAGCCATTGAGATCCGTCCATCCTTCGTCATGTACACATGTGCGTGCTCGGCGAGGTCTGCAACTTGATCAGGGTTCACTGCTTTGCGTCAGTCCGATATCGGTTGAAAGGGTTGCAAAGCGCACTGCCTGTGTATGAGAACATCCCTACGCGGCCATGATGAGCTTTGAGTTGATCATTGGGTACGACACTCACCGATCTGCGACTTGATGTGTCCCCAGTCTCCTGGCGTTTTCAGCTCGACTAGCAGATCGTATAATCTCGATCGCATCGTAATGATCCGATCCGCCATCTTCTTCACCTCGCCAAGCCTGGACCAATCAGCTCATGACCGATATCTCACAAAACACTTACCATTGCTCGTACAGCTCAGGTGTACCGAGTATGGTTGCAACGAGCTGCGCACCGCTACGAGGCAAAGGGGGAATTAGCGATAGCTCTGTAGATTTTTGGCAAACATACTGCAGAGGTGGACTGGAATACAGCGGTCTGATCACTCTCTTCACCTGTGAAAGGACCCGCTCCTTCTCCTCGGGGGATGCGCAAACCATCGAGAATGTTCCGGCACGCTCGCCGTACAACCCCAAGTTCTGCGAACAAAGGGCGTCAATCAGTGTCAACCACGCGCAAGTTGCCAGCTGAGCATAGACTGGGATACTGACCTTCGCGAAAGACTGACAGAGTATGATCTGATGTCCCTGTTCGACGAAGTGTCGCACCGCAAATGCATCACCTGCAACGTCACCAGAGGCAAACCCCTGATATGCCTAAGAGGGTTATAAGCGCACTTGACCGCAGGATGAGAGCTCGAGTCGGAGCTAGTCTGCGATACCAAACGCACCATGTCGAACAAAGGCAGATGCTTCTTCGCCTTGACCACTCTGCTCAACCCCTTCCACTGCTCCTCGGTCGGGTCAATGCCAGTAGGGTTCTGCGCGCATGCGTGAAGGACGATCTACAACTGGTAAGTTGATCGATCTCGAATGCTCGGTTATGGAACACTCACGATTGAACCGGACTCGGCTTTCTGAGGCAGAGACATCGTCTCAGTGCTTTCCTTAGGCCTTGTGTGATAGACGTACCTCGATATCCTCCTTCATTCCTGCGAAGTCCAGTCCAACAGTCTTCTCGTCGAAGTACCTAATAACCGTTCAGCTCGATATGTATTGGAGAGATGGGTACTAACCGATACCGCATCACCTTCATCCCAGTCTGCTCCACGATTGGGATATGGTTTCCCCAAGTCGGGTCAGGCAGGTAGACGACTTTGGGACCGGGGTAGAACATCGACAAGAAGCCGGTAGCGATCCTCAGACCGCCAGTCCCGGAGATTGATTGGGAAACAGCCACCTAGTCATACTTTCAGCTTGTTGACAGCCGAGAACGGAAAGGACATACCCGGCCTTCTGATAGAGGTTTACTGTCCTTCCCGTATGCGAGCTCCGAGGCGAGCTTGGTGAAATCTCCAGCACCCTAAGCAGTAGTCGATGACAGATGTAGGAAGAACATCCAAGATCGGCAGACTTACGGTAATGGGAAGGTATTCTTTGTCAGATCGCTGTTTGTGGAGGATGTCCTCGGCTTTCAAGACGGATCCCAGGACGTAGGGTCTGCCATCCTCATCGCGCTTAGAGACGGGCTTAGCGTCAGTCCGGCATGACACAGACGCAGCTGAGCATAGGCGAGCTGGTGAGGGTGACTTGGCGAACTCACATATGCGCCTATCTCCACACAATGGACGTCCGTACAAAGGAAGAGACCGAAGGGCAGATAAGAGAAGAAGGCCAGGGTGGTAAGGTAGATGGGGAGAAGAGGAGGGAAGGGGGCGAGGTAGAGCGGCGTGTTCAGCGAACATATAAAACGAAAGACTAGCCACGTACCGACACCGAGGTTGACCTTGTTCTTCGCTGGATCCTTCTTGAAAGCATCGGTAACACCTAGGAAACCGTTAAACCGGGCGGAAGGAAAGGAACACCAAACAAGTTATAGGTGTTTGACGAAGGCTTTAGCCATAGGCGAGGCGACGGAGAGGTTGAGTACGGTCGGGAGAGCTCGAACGAGGAGACATACCAAGGATCGGGTCAGGAGGTCTACGTAGTCAAGTCATATCAGCCGGAGTCTCGCCAATGCGGCAGCTCTCATGCTTCTAAATGGCGAGGAGAAGAGCTGAACTCACCCCTGTGGGACTGATTCCCAGAAGCTCGTCGAACCTATCATAATACCGAAGCATGAGCTCCTTAAACTGATGATCCGGCGAGAAAGGACGAGCTCATCGATGTCGAGGAGCTGGTTCCTTCTGTTTGATAACTCATCGAGGTCACTCACTCATGATGTCCGGTCAATCAAGTGAAATATGGAGCACTGAGTGATTGAAGAGACAGATAAATACCGGTGAGAGATGGTAAATTGTAAAGTCGCGCAGACAGTCGGAATGCAACCCCTTTGTCGATACCGGCATAAGTCCTCGGTGGGGAGAATTTGCTTCCGTCCAGCTCATGTGGCATGATGTTACCAAGTCATTCATCCTACTGTACGCACTATACGCTTCGCGCGGGGCGTGTTCTCCTTGGTTATGTGATATGTTTTGGTCCGTCGACTGGAAAAGGCAGTCACTCATCGTCATGCAATAATAACATCTAATGAACGTAGTGGGACTCATCGGTCAGTCGATCAAAGCACCTTTCTTCTTCCCCAATCTCCCCAACTCCACCTCATCAGTCTTTGACCATCCTCCAGCAGTTCCAGCCGCTTTCACCCTCCTCGGTATCATACCAGTGATACTCAAGCCTCTTCCGCGAGAGACAGATCGAACGCCTGGACCGCTGTATGAAAGGACTCCTATAGGTGGATTAAGCCGGGGCCACGAGACGTAGCTCGTCCCCTGTGAAGCGATCAGCATGGGTTCGCTGTGAATGTGAGAGGGAACTGACATTGCCCCAGATGTAAGAACCAGAAATGGCGGCAAGGGCGAGCCAGAGGAAGAGGAAAGAGTAAATGGACAGCTCTGTGAGGACCAAAGTCCGCGTCAGCGATATGTAATGGACAAGGCCGGTGAGCTCACCAGACGAGCGCGGAAAAGTGAGCGCAGCAGTGATCATGGTAAGAGCGAAGGCAAGGATGTAGGGCATCTATCATTGTCAGATCTCCCCTGAGCGGCGAGGAGAAGGCGGACGTACCGCGCGCATCAGCAGAGGCCGGGTATCAGTGAGAGGCGGGATTCCGCCCTTCTTCGCCACCCAAGCACCGGTGAGGATATCGAATGCGTCCTCAAGAGCGAGTCAAGCGTTTGAAAGTTCAATGTGAGAGAAGCGACTTACCTGCCGATCTCCGTCGAAGAAGTTGTTCCGGAAATATCTCTCGACAGAGTTGTACCCATCCTGCAGTGCCCCTTCTCTACTGCGCTTGCCTGTCCGCGTGAAGTCGGACTTGAGAGCGCCAGTACCGGCGTAGGCCCGAGAAACGGTGTCGCCGTGGTCGGCCCAGACTACGAGTTGGAGTAAGCACGAGCTATCCACCTTTTATATGCTTCCGAGGACTCCCCAACTACTCACCATTCCTGAACATGCTAATAAACTCTGGATGATCCCCAATGCTCTCCTTATGGCTTAATACTCCCGCTCCATGCAACTGCTTTTCCAATGCCCACTTTCCTAATGCGGACTGCATCACATTGGTCCGATCCAGGCAGTCCATACAATTACTCCTCACCACCCCAGTCTGCTTCGAGACCACCTGAGTGTCTCCAATGGCATGGTACCAGCCCATACCTTGCAGGGACGGTGCGAGACGATCGATAAGAATGGAAATGCGGTCGAAGCGCATTTTCTTGCACTCTGTGTGGAAATCGAAGTAAACGTATTGTGCACCGGCGGCGATGACGGGGTCGGAAGCGGATACATTGGTCATACCGTGTTCGAAAGCTTCTTTGACGGGAAGCTCGTGGCCTTTGTGGTTAACAAGGTTGACCAATGTGACGCGCTGATATATCTTGATCATTTGGTGTAAGTGGGCTCGGAGGGCAGAAGTCTGGCAAGATTAGCATGACTTAAGCGATTGGTTTCCCAACTTACAGTCTCTGGAATATCCATGATCTGCAAGTCCGGCTTGTATCGCAAATTATTCACCTCCGCCCAGAATAGGGGCGCGCTCCCCCTCGTTTGCACGAAGCTCAATCTCTCCCGCCCATCGATGCGACCTCGCCGAATAGGTTCTCCATTTGCAGGTAAAGGGTCGAGCAGCACCATTTGCTCGGTCTCGTTGAAGTTGGAAGTATTGCCTTGCGCGTCGATTCCCCGAGAAAAGTACCGAGTACCAGCTCGATGGCGTGAGCGGCGGGAGATGAGGAGGAAGAGGAGGTCGCGGTTGTTAATGGAAGCAGACCGAAGCTCGATAGCTTCTATTATCAGCCCATATTAAAGCTGCTGGTGACAGAAGACATACATCCGTAAAGTATGGGAAGGATGAATCGGCTCAGCTGTAAACGGCACCAGTCAGCTGAGATAACGCTGCGCCTAGACCCGCTCACATCCACCCCACCATTCTCAGTCAAATCGATCATCTTCCCCATCAGATACCGGTTCCAAAAGAACCTCTCGTCCGCTCTCTTCCACATTGGCTCTCTCACCCCTTCCATCTCCTTTTGCCGTTGCAAGGTGTTCGTCAAATCCCATCCGTAAGAGAACCATAGCCGACCGGATCTGAGCCCTTGCTCGACGAGCGAGATGAGCTCTTTCTCGACGGGGTGGTCGAGGATGGTCGAGCTGGTGGATAGGGGTGAGAGGGGGAGGAGTCGGAAGTCGGTGGCTAGGTAGATTGGGTGGGAAAGGAGACGGCAAGAAGGGGTTCGGGAGGTGATAATTAAGAGGAAGTCGGCTGAAGTGAGCTACAGTCAGCTTAGGTCTATGACTTGCGCGAAGGATACACGACGCCAAATTCCCGCTGGCATAATCACAGCTATGACACTCACTTGTAGCTAGACTGAGGACCCCGATTATGCCGTAGCAGGTGATAACCTTCTCCCGGCCAAAGGGAATGTCGGACGATTCTACAAGCATGGGTAAGCGAGCGAAACGAGATGCAATGAGCGCCAAACGACGATGAAAGACTGAGTCGGAGCGGAAGATGTAGTGGTTCCAGCTCTACCGAGCTCGCCAAGGCACTACTCCCAGGCTCACCATTCAAACCCATCCTTCCCGTCCTCCTATCGACAAACAAACTCTCCCTCACATCCTTCTCGGAGACGAGCGCTTGTCCACCATCATCAGGTGTATGGCTAGGTACGGAGGACGAGGCTGGCTCAAATACGTATGCTGTGGGTGACACGTAGAGGTTGAGAGTCTCGTGAAGCTGCTAAGCATCAGGCCATACAAAACTCTCGATGTCTGTCCAGACTCACCGGGAGGGTGTTCACCTTAGGCTCCATCCCGCCGCCTGTGTTCAACGAGTAGTATGTTCAGTGCCAATGCGACTCTCCAGCTCGTTCAGCTTATGACCCCGAATTGATGGCTGCGTAAAGAAAGGTGGACGTGTTCAAGAACCAACTTCCAGAGAATATCCACGTCATCAGTGCCCAGCTCATCACCAAGAACACGCAAAGCCATAATGCCACATCATCGTGTCACGACGATTACACTTAAATGATTCCGATTCGTCGTCGCGTCTGCCGGTATTTTCCACCATCCTCCGCTGGACTTCGCAAGACCTTAGACCGCACTTCATCCGAATAGAGCAGAGCAGAGCACAATGCTCGAGGCGCGAGTGAAGCAAGCTTCGGTGCTGAAAAAGCTACTTGATGGTGCGTGACCTTCCCTACTCTCATCATCTGTGCGGGGTTCTGGCTAGTCTGTGACCTGTCGAGGCTATGAAGCACTCCTACAGATGCTTATCCTGGCGGCTGATGCTGACGCTATTCCTCTCAGCCATCAAGGAGCTGGTGACGGATGGTAACTTGGATTGTACCGAGGAAGGCATCGTGAGTGTCATACCTCCATCCCGTGACCATATATTTTCCTCCCACTTCGCTTTGCTGGCAGAGGCCTACTACTCCACGGCTCCATCCAAGCCAGCACCTTAGTGGCGCTACTTCTTCAATTTACTTACTGACTACCTCAGGCCCTCCAAGCGATGGACAATTCCCACGTCGCCCTAGTCTCCCTGAAACTCATCGCCGAACAATTCGAATCGTACCGATGTGACCGAAACATGCCATTGGGGGTGAACGTGAGTCGGCATTAGTCTCTCATGAAGAAAGAATAATTCGTTGCAACCTGATCGCTAACGATGAGTCGTGAAGCTCACCTCGCTCACTAAAATCTTGAAATGTGCGAAAGACAACGATGTTGTGACGCTGAAGGCGGCGGATGATGCGGACTCGCTAGGGATGGTGTTTGAGTCGCCAAGTGAGTCTTCACGTCCCATTCATCTGTATGAGATGAGGTGTGACCTATGGCGAGACCGCTAACCTTCGCAGAGGAGGACCGAGTCGGAGAGTACGAGATGAAACTCATGGACATCGACCAAGAACACCTCGGTATCCCAGACACCCAATACGACGCGACCATCACCATGTCTTCTTCCGAATTCCAGCGGATTTGCCGAGACCTCGCAGCTTTAGGCGAGTCAGTCAAGATTGAGGCGTCGAAAGAGGGTGTCCGGTTCAGCTCTGAAGGAGAAGTGGGGACTGGGAGTGTGTTGTTGAAGCAGAGTGCTGGGCAGGATCGGGGTGGAGGAAGTCGAAAGAAGGAGGTTAAGAAGGATCCTGATAATGAAGATGAGGAAGAGGAGGAAGAGGAGAAGCCTGATGTGGAGGATGAGGGTGGTGAGTAAGATATCACTTGTTCAGTATGAACTGATGAGGGGCGGTGTTGCAGAGGACGAGGTGGACGAGGATGAGAGGCCAAAGAAGCGCAAGGCGCCGAACGGGAAAGCCAAGGTGGGTCTTATAACTAGTTCACCCGCACCTCGCACGCTTGCCCCTCGCGACGACTCAGGATGGGTCCCCCGGTGTTCCTCCTCGCTGACGCTCGCTCGCTAGACCGCAAAGAAAGTCAAAGCCGTCGCCGAATCGGACGATCCAGGAGTAACGATCATCCTTGAGAAACAAGTCTCACTCACATTCTCCCTGAAATACCTCTCGAACTTCGCCAAATCCGCTCCTCTCGCACGCGAGGTCTCGCTCAACATGAGTAACGATGTGCCCTTGCTGGTGCAGTTTGATTTCGAGCAGGGCACGTTGCAATTCTTCCTCGCGCCGAAGGTAGGACATGGCCATGTTAGTCTCGTACTATAGCTGATGTCGCGAATAGATCTCGGACGAGTGAAAGCTCTGCGTTGGGTGTTTGAGGGAAATATCCGCGATATTGGGCTTATCTGCAAATTGTTTGGTGTGCTTTCCCTTGTACAATGCCGAGATGCATCGGGATACACGCGCGAACTTGGCCTCCCGATCTCGGGAAGAGATAGCTCGCTCCTTGAGGAACATTGCCCAGCAGTGTAGCCAAGTCTAGCATGACAGCAGGGCATCATCAATCGGGCAATATCGCGAGCAGGATAAACATCCTTAAATCCCCAAACAGAAGCAAGATTAGAGAGCAAGCAGAACACACCCCTTTCTTACTCCACTCGCTCAGACGTTCAAGCTCAAAGTCCTCCTCAATACTGCCCCGCGACATCCACACAAGCCTGCAACCAAACTCCCAAATATCCCTCTGCAACAGCCGAAGCAGCAGTCTCTTTCGCAGCGCATGTTAATCTCTCCTCACTATTCCCGAAATCAGCTTTACACCTCTCACCAAGCCTTGGGACACGTACTCAGCAGGACCATAGATGACTCGAGCACGAACTTCCACATCTCCAACTGACCTCGGCCATGATTCGATTATCTCCGGAGTGATCAAGAAATCCAAAGCGATTTTGGATAGAATACTTGGTAGAAGGATCGTTGCTGTCCCGATGAGATTCGATCCCGTCGTGGTATAAGTGATGGGATGTCGGAGGGTGGCGATCTTCATCTGTGATCGGATACTTTGCGCTGCAGACCAGATTTTCCCGACTCTTTGGACAAACTAATTAGGTGATCCCTGTTAGTACGGCCCGGAAGATGATTGTCGAATTCACCTCAGGCAGGGATTTAACGGAATTGGCCTTCGTCATATCTGATACGAGGTCTCGGACGATAACGAAAAGTCCATCGCTAGGTCCTCCTTTTGCCTTCCCCTTGAGTTTGCCGATATACTCAATGTTCGCAGTCGTCAAATCCGGGACGAAGTCGTTACAATCGAATGATAGCTGGATTTCCCGGTCGTAACTCAGCTGAAGCGATGAAGACGAGATGACCACCGGTCGCCACATGTGCAGATCTTGCAAGGACCTGTACTCCTCTAATTAGAGGATCAGCTGCTATTCCAGACGGGTGCTGAAGTGATATCTGACCTTGTAAGCGAATGACGTCGCTCCGCGTGAACCGATCACATCGCCCTCGAGCGAGATTGATAGCGGTGGTATGCTCCGTCCCAACTGCACGGAGCTTGTTGAGCTTGGAACTCTGATCGGACAACTTCGTCGAAGCTTCCGAAAGATCTTTCGTAAAGCTTGCGATAGCCGAGCTGATAACAACAAGTCAGCCATGCTCTCTAGCAAAAGAATGATAAGTACTTACTTCTGCTCGTTGATCGCGGCTCGATAATCTGCAATCTCTTGCGGATCACAAGCTGCCAAATCAGCCGCGATCTCCCTCTCCTTCTCAAGTTCCGCTTGGAGTGCTGCTCGTCGCGCACGAAGTTCTAGCAGAAGCACTGTAGCCTGCTCAGTCATGGCGTCCACCCTCTCTTGATCCTATCAAACAATCAATCTTGTCTCCCCTGACGCCCGAGACGAATCGCTTACATCCCTCATCCCCGCTAACATCTCCTCAACATCAGGCCTTACCCTCCCCATCAACCCCATCTTCCAATCATACCACCTCTCCCTAGCCTTCAACTGGGTATTCGTCTTGAAAGCCTTGAAGGTCATCTCGAAGAGTTGTTTGTCCTCGTCCGACGCGCTTAGGTATTCCCGGATGACGGGCGGGTTGTCAAGGTCGCATATCTGTTCGGTGGCGGCGAGATCGGATTGACCGGAGGAGATGTCATCTTTCATCTTGTTCGCGGCCTGAGATATCTCAGCTCGGTGTGAGCGAGGATTGCACCGAGGACGTACCCAGGTATACATGTTCAGGAAGACGCTCTGGATTTGCGCTTCTGCGTATTCGGCAAGACTAAACTCCCGCTCTATCAGGTTCATTCATCAGCAGATGATCTCGCCGTTGCGAGTAGACTCACCCCCACCCGAATAGCTCTGCCCAAGGACACCCCTCGCAACGCTACTCTGCCTTCGGTTCAATCCCGGTAGACCCTCCATGAACTGCACTCCAGCCATCTCCAAGAAAGCAGCTAGCGAGATGGTTGCCGGTTGTTCCCATTCCTGTTGTCCGACCTCACCAGACTCGACCTCCTCTCCCAGCATTCTCCGTAGAGCAGGACTTCGAGCAGGAGACTTGGTCATCCGCATGGGCGTACCGATAGACTTCCGCGGGCTGGCAGTAGACTTCCTTGGACTGGCAGCGATTCTATGAGGGCTGGTAGCGAGGATTGGGGTCGAGCCGAAGACTTCATCCTCTGGCTCAATTCGACCTCTCTTGGCATTATCTTCCACCTCGTCTTCCTCCCTTGAGCGTTTCTTCCCGCCACTCGAGGTAGTGGAACCGAAGCTGAGCCGTTTCGCGACTTCGCCAGCTGTTTCCATACCTGATTTCCTTGGCGTGGTCTTGAACGGACTAGGCGAGGGAGCGAAGACATTTCGCTTCTCTTTCTGTGCGGAAGACATTGTAGGTCGAGCAAATGACGGTGTACCGGGCATTGGTCGGGTAAGAAGAGCGGGCGACTGAGGAAGAAGTTCGACGATACCTCCCGCCGCAATCGTCATCTCCATACCCTCCTCCGCTCCTGCTCTGACATCGCCGAACGAGAAGGTCATAGTCCGCTCTCGCATCGTTTCCTCACCAGATCCAGATCCAGAGCTCAGACTCTCGTCGGCACCAATGATTCCACCAATCGCGACAGTCTCGTCCATCTCCATCTCGACCTCCCCCTCGATGAGCTGACCAGGGATAAGCCGTCGATTTGCAGAGTCTGGTGACAAAGGTACGCTATATCCAAGCGAAAGTCGATCAGATACAGCTCCGACAGGTGGAGAGTGAGGGAGTAAACCGCCTATGGCGATCGTGAAGTCCATCGTTTTCTCCTCTTCCTCCCCATCCGTTTCCGGTGCACTCACTTCTGAGGTGATCGACGTGTTGGCTGGTATCGAAGACCGCCCAATGATCCCGCCGTAAAGTACCTGGGTGACGTCCATATCTACTTCTTCACCTTCTGCATCCTCCTCGAGGCCTTGCAACTCCGGTAATGCAAAGTTCTGCTTCGGGGATTCCGTTACGACATCGTCGTCCGTATCCGAGCCTTCCGATTCCGTCTCGATATCCATCGATACCTCTCCTTGAGCTTCTCCCTCGCTAACGAAGACGGAAGGGACGTTCGGGATGGACGATCGACGGGAAGGGGGACGAGGCACAGAGGCAGCTGGTGAAGGATAGACAGAAATGGGTGTAGGCGGAGCATTGATCGTTGTCGTTGAGCTGGAAAGTGGTTTCGGGTCGAACATCCTGGCAAGCACAACACCAGTCAGCCATCCCACCACCGAGTCAGCAGGTATTGCTAGTCTGCTGGGAGTGAGACTGACTTACCGGACATGAGCATTCGGCGCAAAACTGACCCGTCTCTTCTTCGCTTCCTCATTGGAAAGCTCATCACCGGTGAAAGCGATCGTATGGGCGTACTGCTGTGTCATCGTATAGTTCATAGTCTCCTCGGTATTCGCAACCATTGCTCCTTTCAAGATCGACTTCCGAGGTAGCTGTAAATCCCAGTCAATCTGAGGCTGATCAAGGACGTCGGCAAAGAACTTCAGCTTACCATGCTCCTTCGAGCCGCCCTTCTCGGACTCATCTTCCTCCCAATTCCTACACTATAGGCTATACTACCCACACCATCCCCACCCATACTGGCCACTACTCGCTTCTTGCTTTTCAGCTCGCGGTTTGTGACGGGCAAAGTGACGTTGTCCATATCGAGGTTGAGATTGTGCTCCGATAGGGAAAGGGATTTACGAGATCCAGGGGATCGAGCAGCAAGGGCCATAGTTGTCAATTGAAGATCAAGGAGGTCGATGAATGTAGGACGTGCAGTCAAAGGGGATTTCTATGAAGGAAATAAGGAGGAATGACGCATCAGGACCAAAGTTGAGTGAAGAAACGGGCTTGTTGTTGACAATCATCCGAAGGCTTCGGTCAACCCCGATCGTGGGAAAGTAAAGGCAGCTGCGGAAAAAGCAGTCACGTGGTGGCTCTTTCCGTCTGCTATTGCTTTCGATACCCCTCTGCCCTTCAGCTCATCATAACCACCATGTACAGGTAGCGAACACATTACCGTCTTGAAGATCGGATGCAGTACTTTATTCCCCAGTCCATCAGCCGACTTGGAGAGTCGGTCGGTCTTCCAGTATGGCCGCGCTTGGTGCTGTCCAAGGCGGAGTGGTGGATCCAATGCACGCTTACAGAGCGAAGAGGGATCGCGAGAGACGAACGTGAGCATTTCTCTCGTCGTAGCTGTCGCTACCGCGTCGGTGACTGCACTGATTTACAGGTCGCGATCGCTGCAGATCAGCTTCACTGATATTTCCATGATACAGGGTACTGAAGACCTACAAGATTCTTGGCTTTATCTCCTCAGGTGAGCTGCGGCGTATCAGTGTAGCCTGCTCCCTTGCAGGCAGGGATGCAAGATGAGACCCAGCTTATCGCTATCAGGTACATACGGCCGAGTCTACAAAGCCATCCTCCTCCCTCCACCCAAATTTGCCAAGAGCGTACCCGGATCCGTTCTCCCTTCCGCTACTCGAGCCGCCCTCTCCCTCTCGACAGACAAAGCTCAACCCGTAATCACGACCCCTCCAGATCCACTGAATAATCCTGAGCTATGTATGCGACCCGGCGACCTGCCTGCAAAGGAAGGCGATGTTTTCGCTATCAAGAAGTTCAAGCCGGATAAGGAGGGGGATGTGCAGACTTATGCCGGGATCAGTCAGAGTGGTGCTAGGGAGATCATGGTGAGCTGCATCGCTTCCAACGGTTCGCAGCTGTGCGAACTGCCCATCCGTCAATCTTGGAAATGCTGAAGTGCGTTTCTGCCATCTAGCTGAATCGAGAATTGCATTATCGGAATCTCGTGGCACTTCGAGAGGTCATCTTAGAAGACAAGGCGATCTACATGGTCTTCGAATATGCGGAGCATGATTTCTTGGTGGGTTTTAGCTGATGCTTCCTTCTGCCAGTCCACTGCATACCGGCGGGCTCGGTCATGGAATCTCAGCTGATCGATGCCAGCAAATAATCCACCATCATTCCCAGACCGCTCGATCCCCAATCCCGTCCCAGACCCTTCGTCGACTCCTCCATCAACTTCTCTGCGGCGTCCATTTTCTCCACTCAAACTTCGTCCTTCACCGAGATCTGAAGCCCGCAAATATCCTTGTGACCTCGGAAGGAGTGGTCAAAATCGGTGATCTCGGCTTAGCGCGGTTATGGCATAAGCCGCTAGCTGCAGGGGGTTTATTTGGAGGCGATAAGGTGGTGGTGACGATTTGGTACCGGGCGCCCGAATTGATCTTGGGGTCCAAGCACTACACCGCTGCCGTAGGTAGGTGTGACTTTCCTTCTCCCTTGCGTATGGCTCAGTTTTGCTCCGAATCCGCAGATCTTTGGGCGACAGGGTGCATATATGCCGAGCTTCTTTCCCTTCGACCGATCTTTAAGGGTGACGAAGCGAAGCTCGACAGCAAGAAAACATTGCCTTTCCAGCGAGACCAGATGGGCAAGATATGTGAAGTGCTGGGTCCCGTCAAGCGTAAGCCGAATGCAACTCGAATGCATACTAGGTGCTGATCGAGTTCAGCCGAGCAATGGCCTGGTATCGTTCACATGCCAGAGTACAAGACCTACCTCAACAGTGCTCCGTTAGTTGATCTTGCTGTTGGACTGAGTCTATATGAAGCTCCGCAGATATCCCACACCTACTCCCTTACCATCTTGGTACCACTCCCGCTCAAACTCCTCGCAAGGCTATGACCTCCTCTGCAAGCTCTTCGAGTGGGACCCGGCGAAACGGCTCACCGCAAGGGAAGCACTAGCGCATACCTGGTTCAAGGAAGAAGGAGGCGTATCTTCGAGGTCATTGCTGCTGCCCTCTGCTAGCCATGTCGAGCTACACATAGGAGTACCTCCGCTGATACAGCTGTAGGAGCGTGTTTGAAGGAAGCAATATCACGTATCCTTCTCGGAGAGTGACTCATGAGGATAATGGGGACGTCAAAATGGGCTCGTGAGTGAACAGGGAGTCGTGATGATTCAGTCTGACAAGTGTGGGGTTCAGGCTACCGCCGTCGCTTGCTGCACCCAGGTTACCCTCGAGTAGTAATTTCCGGCCAGCATCAGGACCGATCGCCGGTGCTCCAACCAAGCGAACCAAACTACGGTAATACCGCGCGAGCGCAGTGTATGCATATACCAATACAGCTTCCGGAACGAGTCACTACTCTGTCTGCTGGGTAACACCGTTCAAATGCTCGTTTGGAATGAGCTGTTATACATGCGTCATCTGGATACCGAGAACGCCTGTTCTCACACTCACAGTGACATATCATCGCCTGTCATACAAAGGCATCACGAATACTCCACTCAATCCAACCCCTCGACTTCGTCAATCACATCGATCAACTCCCCAGTCCTCATCCTGTCTGGCTCATCGTGCTCAAACACTGGCCTTTGATCCGGAAGACAACGTCTTTCCAAATCCGGATCGAGGCGGTGAGGTGGATGGCATCCCTCCCGATTGATAGATGTCGCTGCCTTTCCTGCGGATGAGCTCCTGCTCCTCCTTGATCCACTTGGGCTCTTGCTTGTCGTTCTGTTTTGCTCCGAGGGAAAGTCGAGACGGATGTATAGCTTTTGGCCATGAGAAAGACTGGGAGGACTGATGTTGGGATTAGTCGGGATGATCTCAGGGTCAAGGTACACGACTTTCGACCCTTGGATTTCGGCAATGGTGAGCTGAAGTGAGCCAAGCTTCGAGCGTCGCTGCTATTTAGCAGGACTGGATCGTAAGCAATATCGGGTTGATTCCGGGTGAGCTCGCTCATGACGTTGGGAAAAGAAAGCTTCTTCCGGACGATTGACTCCTTCAGCTTGGATTTGAGTGAAGCTTGGAGTCCGGGCTCTCGAACTGTGCCTTCAAACGATTCCCGTACGGTGAGGGATTTGGAAACCTCCCGTAGTATGACGGAAACCTCGTTCGTGACCGGTTTGAGCGAGACAGACTTGATCGCCTTGGTCGATTTCCCAAACGGGAATTGAGTCGAGCGTTTGTCGATTGCGGACTTCCCTGGGTAGGCTTGACCAGTATACGTCACCTGCAATCCAGCCTTCGCGATCCTCTGACGAGAGATCCCATCTGATCAAATTCGGCTTGATGGTTGATTTGGTATACTCAAAGTCCGTGAGTGACTGTCCAACCCCAAGCAGATTTTTCGCGGCAGATTGGCTCGGTCCCTGGGAGGCGGGACCAGATCTCAGTCAAGTCTCGCTGCTTCTTTGCGTACCTGCTCGGACACGTTCTTCCAAGCCTCGGGGGAAGAGAAATAGGACGTCGGGTTGATTTCCCAGTGGAACGCGTTCAGACCCTTGCGAGCTCGCTCTATCGTTGCTTAATGTGGCTCGATTGTTGAGGTGCGGGACTTACGTGGCGAATGGAAGGTTGGGGACATTCTGGTTTGGTGAGGCCTGGTCCGGGGGGAATCCTGTTCTGTCTGGGTAAGGTGAACTGAGCAACCTTGCTGAGTTGCGAGTGTTTGAATGATGATGAGAATATGTGGAAAACACTTCGCTTTCTAGCGGTATAAGCACCGCGAATCGGGTCAATGTCTACGGTTAGCGGATCCAAGGATCGTCCCATCTTGGATCGACATCACTCAAAGGTAAGTAAATAGAAGCGCTTCAAGGTGGTCGAAGGTGAAGGTGAAGATGATCGCTCCTTTCGAACAGTGGGGCGCGTCTCTCTTTCAGGTGAATCGAGTCGTGCGAAGTCAACAGCAGCGCCGCGAGTCTTCCGTAAACTCCAGGTGGAGGAATATCGGCTGGGACACTTTGGGCTGATTCGGATTGAATTTAAGAGATGGGATGCCGTCTAGAGCGAGTTGTAGCGCTGCAAGGCGATAGATCAGCTCAGCTAATATGTCCGCTATCGATCCTCCTCCATCATGATCAAAACTCTACGACTCCAGCAAATACCCTCTCCGTCATCCCCAGACCCCATCCTCCTTCGGCACCTCCCCCTCACTCTCCCCAACCTCCTTTTCCAAAACCGCACTCCCCGCCAAACTATTCGCACTCGACCCACCCGGACTCCCACCACTAGGCGCCGGAGCCATCTGCCATGCTGGTATTCCCTTCCCAGCTCTCGGAGCGAGAAGCTTATCAGCCGCTGACTGCGTAGGTGAGCTCCCACTCTGCGCTTGTCGAGATTGAAGTAAGGTCTTGAGGGATCGGAGTTCCGAATGAAGGTCTGCTAAGGAAGATGATTGGTTCGCTGCGTGTTTCTCGATCATCTAGTGGCAGTTTGTCATATCAGCACATCTTCTCGCCAGGCAGTATCCCTTGTCCAATCTGTTGGGGACGGGGACACCCGACAAAAGAAGCGAGCTTGGGAGATGGAGAAGTGCGACCCACCCTAGGCACGAGCTCCCTCACACTCTCAACCTCCCCCCTGATCTCTCTCATCTCCTCCCTCCACCTCTCCTCCCCTTCCCTAACACCCTTCACAGCCTCTTCAACCTCTCCTACAACCCCATTAACCCTCTCCCTATCCCCTTCGATCGATTCGGAGAGTTTCGTGGTTTGGTCTTGGAGCTCAGAGAGGAGTCGGGCAGCTTCGTCGTATTGCTCTGAAAGAGAGGCGGAGGTGGATTGGAATGATGTGGTAGAGGGTGGTTGGAGGTGGGGTAGGAGGTATTTCTGCGGGGTTTGAAGCGTCAGCTCGGATAGGACTGGTTTTTGAAGGGCTCGCGAGGGGATTGGTGAAGCCGGAGGAGGGTGGAGACAGAGGGGGAGGGCCGTAGGGCCGGGCAAGGCTGAGAACACGTACTCGAGCTAAAGCTGCTACACCATACATCGTTCCTCCAGAGATGACAGCCATGATCTACCCGACATAAGCACTTATCCTTCTCAACTTTCACGAGGAGTTCCAAGGGAGCGACGAAAGCGAGCGCGACTCACGAAAAGATCCCTCCAATCTCGTCTAGGAGCCTCAGGCCGTATCATCAACCCCTCACCATACCTCTGCGCCTGTCCTCCTCCTCCTTGTCCATACCGGTATTCCCCTCCCCCATAACTAGGTACCCCCGGCGGCGGTGACGACGTCGGTGTATTCGTTCGATGACCACCACCGCCGGAAGCCTGCCTCAAAGCCTCTTGGATCTCAACCTCGTTCAAACCTTTCGATTCGAGGAAAGTGATTCTGGAGGTTAGGGATGATGATTGGACTTTCGGGTCGTTCAGGAATAAGATTGCGTTTTTGATGAGGTCTTGTCTGTTCGAAGTAGAGGTTGGTGGGAAAGACATGATGTTGCCGAGCCGGATGTAGCCAACAGTCTGAAGGTTGACCAGATGTAGGAGGAGACAGGGAGATAGGTCCGAAGGAAAGGGAGATTAGGGGGTAGATGGGATAAAGCAGACAATAGCCGGTTGTGCAGTACGAGTACTCGATGAGCTTGAAGTAGCGGAACCAAATCCCTCACTAATCTCTCTCTCTCTCTCTCTCCCATCCTTCACTAAAGTCTCTCCTATCAGTATATCCTGCGAAAATCCTGAGTGGTGAGCGTTGAAGCGAAAGCAGGCAAGCATATGCATGGCAAGCGACTGAAATTCAGATACATAAGGGGTTGTATGGTGTATCAAACGTAACGACATGAGGGAGAATATGATATGAGTTAAAAGGCAAATGTATCTTTCTGGGGGAGCACAGTCATAGGCGATCGGGCATAAGATGTGATGAGCGCCCGGCGCAAAAGATAAGTTGATGATGAGAATCCCAGAACGCCAATCAGAAAAAGGACGAGTGGAGAAAGATTTGTCCCCGGTCGTACACATGATGGTGCATGAGATTGATTGAGATTCCTTGTTGCTGAAGTTGATGGAAGAATCACAACCTTCTCTCCCTCGTCTGCTCTTCCAAACGTCTCCCCTTTCTACTCCTCGTATGTCGTTGCTCGTGATTTGGGTTGTAATGCAGGTGGGATGTATATTTTGTAACATGCTGATAAATGCCGGCCGATGCTGAAGGGGGATGATGTCGAAGACGCGCTGATGAAAGGGGATGTAGGGCGAGCGCGATAATGGAGGAAAAGGGGTGATGAGTTCGGATAGAATTGGTAAATGTCGACGCCAAAGCCCATCAATTGCTTAACCGCCGCATGCTCCGATGAGGTATTGCGAGATCGCCGACCGCTGGCAGGTCTTGGAGCACGGGTCGAGGATGAGCGAAAGCGTTCGGTAATCCGACCATCGCCGGTTTGCCATTGTACACGACATCCTTCGCATCACCGCCAGAGGCGAACATACCCGGAGCGATGTTCTCCTTGCTCGCCATGCTGAAAGGATCGATGGCGGGTGTGTGGGCGGGTGTGATGGGAGTGAGAGGTGACTCGTCGCCTGCATCGGAAGACGCGCAAGACATCGATCCGGTACTGGGACTGCCCGACATCCATGATCCCCGTTTATTCGGCCATGAGCCAGAAGGTGCGAGTCCGGGTGTGGGTATGCCAGCGGATATGGGGGTGGCAGGAGCTTCGGGATTGTACGCGAATCGTCGACCGGAGAGATACCACTCGCGACAGACGGTCGAGGCACGTCCGTAGTAAGTGGGTGCGTACTTGCGGATGACAATCTCGGACACGCTCTCGAGCTTCTCGGCAAAATGCTTGTCGATAGTGAAGGCGATGCGGACAGCGACGTTTTCAAATCGTGCGACAGGCTGGTAGGGGTAAGCGAGGCTCGTCACAGACATCGACGCGATCTCACCTTGCGAGGCTTGCCACACATGAATCGCGCCAGCATGAGAGCGCCAGCAGCGATCAGGGATGATTGGATGCTGACAAACTCCCGGTGGAACAGGGTGATCTCCATCAAGAACCTCGCCAAGTTTTGCACCTTCGCCTCCTCGAAGTTCCCTCCCATCGTATGTATCCGTAACCACGCCTCGGCAGTAGGATGTCCCGTACACCAACCGATGGTCGACAGGACGTGCCCTTCCATCTGGATGAAAGCTGACTCGTCGTACGCCTTGCAGCACATGTCCGCCAGCTCACGGACTAATGGCACCTTATCCTTCCCATCCTCAAACTTCGCCGCGATCCAAAGTGATGCACATCCGACCAGTTGATAGTGCTTCTTGTAGACGACTCGCTTCGAGACATACCGGTCGACGATGTTCATTGCTAGGTAGAGGACCTCGGGACGAAGGCGGAACTGCTGATGGACCTCGACGAGGAAGTCGATGAGATAAGGCCGCATGAACCATTGCAACTCTGGTTGCATGTCCATGAGGTCGGCTGAGGCAAGGGATTGGTTCTGGAGAAGATTAGTCGTGTGTGAGGTAGCTGGAGAAGGTACTTACGTCCATATAATGCATATATAACTCGATCTCCTCCCGGTAATCATCCTCATGGAAGGGACTGTCATCGATCCGTCGGGTAGAGGTGCTCATATTGGAGGTTGAAAGGGACGTGGAAGTGGATGTGGAAGTGGATGTGGAGGTGGAAGTGGACGTGGAAGTGGAAGTGAATGTGGAAATGGTGGGCTTTGACTTGGATGAGGGAAGAAGGGGAGCAGCAGGTGAGACGGAGCGCTTCTTGGACCAGCCGTAGATTGATATTCGAGTTACTTTGGCAGCGGGCGCTGGGGGCATGTTACGTTTGGCCGGGTTCAACGAATGTGAGGTTGTCGAGGTACGGGCGAGAGACAAAGAAGAAGGAAGTCGAGACCTGCTCGGCAAGATAACGAGTCGATGACGGGGGGAATGGAATGTGGTGCGGGCCGAGTGTAATAGGTGATGGCGGACGATCAGTTACGAGTGATCGAGTGCGCAGACGCCGTCGATAATGACGAGGGATTTCAGTCGTAGCCGTCCCCAGTTGGCGGGAAGAGATAAACGAAAAGGGGCCGGGTGGGGTAGATTGGTCAATATCGAAATGTCGCAATAAGTTGGATGAGCGCTTGATCGTCGTTCGTCGTCGCGGTGTCAGGTGAGGCCGTGTTGAGTGTGTCGATATGAGATGAGGCGAGCAAGCAGGTGAATCAAGGAGAAGAAGACCGTAAGCCCGTGTTCCCGTGTTGGTTGAGCTTCGGAAATGCGAGATGAGAAACCCGGAAGACAAGGGGAAGAAGGGGTCGTCAAGACCGTCCGTTTCAAGCCGTATACAGCAGTAAAGTCATCAAGACAGTCGTCATATGCCAGGTACCCAAATGAACCAAGACGAATGGGGAGCGAGACTAGCTTGATTATCTAAATCAAGTGCTAAGGATGTCAATTGGAACCGGCCTACAGTTGTATCTTCCGACGAAAGGGAAGTGCAACGCCAAAGGAATAAGAGGCCGACTGCACGCAATAGAGCCGTGCGTTACGCCTCTCAACCCTTGCGGGGACCCTTCACTACAACGAGGGATGGGCACTTGGGAGGTAGAAAATAGTGCGAATGGCAAGGGAAGCAGGGAGCAGCACTAAGTTCCCCTTCGCCCCTTCGACCCATGCCGTAGATCGGTAACGCCGGCGTGACCGACGACCGTGCAGACGCGACCGGTCTTCCGGTTGGTTATCTCATTTCTTCCCCTAGGTAAACCCGGGAGTGCCGGGTTTTACCCTTGCCTAAGCCATCTCGGGGCCACGCGAAAGGGCCGGGATCCAGTAAAACCAGGCTGCAAGGAAACCGAAAACCCCTCAGCGTGCGAAAAACTCACCCTTGAGGCTCGAATAACGCGGGAGTCGTAGCGATCGTTCCTCTTGAGCCGGAGATCGTTCCCGTCCCCTGATGAAAAAATGCCTGGAATATTCATTTACAGCAAGGGGCATGAGTCATAGGAACCGGATTGAGAGTTCGGGAGACCCTGATCGATCCGATGAGAAGACTCGCTCCTACAGCCACCAAGTCCCGTCGCGCTCAGCGGGACACAATAGCGCTGGCAGATAATACTCCACCCAGCGAGCTCCACCGGTACATCTGAAAGTTTTGGCTTCGGCGAGAGGTACGCGGAGTCCGGCCCTAGCCCAGGTATCGCCCCCACTAAACCTGAAAAGCGGGTGTGAAAGTTCGGGTAGATCATTGAGGATTGATCGAACAAGAGATCGAACCTAAAACCCCACTAGACGGGAATGGAAAATGGAGTGATATCCGTGAAACAAACGATAAGCTCCCGCAGTCTCGAATGCCCGTCCTCATGTCAAGGCGGGCAGCTCTGCGATCGATCGGGGGGGCGCATGAGGAAGCACACCTGCTTGGCATTCACCAAGCAGATCGACGGTGTCCGAGAGCAAGAGATCCAAGAACCCAGAGGAAAGGATCGCGACAGGAAGACGATAACCAGTAGAAAGGACTCACAAGGTATTACGGAGCACGAGGATCGGTTCTGGTTTCGGAAAGGTGTGTCGTAATGATCGTATCGTTCGTTACGAGAAGATCTGCGGGAGGCATGATCAGCGTATGGCCGAAGTAGCTGAAGCGCGAACGACGTCTTTAACGGTAGAAGCAGGAAAGGGAGGGATGGGAAGGATCAAGGGGGCTGAAGCGGAGTCTGACGTGCTCACCTCGCTGCTTTGGGCCCAAAGAGGAGCTGAGTCGGGCAGGTCTTCGTGGTTATGCTGAAACAATCGAGGACAGGCAAGATCAGCGGCCGCTTCGCGCAAGAGAAGCTGAAGAGGTCGACGAAGCGTCAACGGTTGAACAAGATATGTGACGATTGTAACGTCAAGCGAGAGAAGCTGTTAACGAAGGGATATGGGAGATGAGAAAAGTACAAGATATCATGTCAAGGTGCGCTCACCTCGTTGTTTCGGCCGCGCTCCACACCGTACCTTTCCCGTCGGAGAAAGCTGAAACGTCCCAGGTGCCTCGGTTATCTGGCTAATTGCTTGTGTGCGTAAGCCTTCGTTGTTTGCTACCAGAGGGTACAGCGGAGAGCGAAAAGAGCCGGTACAGCTTGTGTATTCCTGTGGTCGGAAAGCCAGTGTGCCAGCAAGCAGGACGAAGGGACGGAGGAGGGGTCTGTCGGTCGGCAAATTCGTTGCGGTGTGTGTGAAGGAGTGTGTGCTCGAGGACGAGGCAGAGTTTCGACGAGTGAGTGGCAAAGGGAGCGAAAGAAATGGAAGAGGATTCCGTGGTGAGAGAATACCGTGTGTCGAAGGGTACGGTGAGGGAGCTGGGGCGAGGTGACGTCGAAGGGAGTCGAGGAGAATGCCAAGCTGATACGCCGAGGTATTTTCGGAGGACTTGTCTATTGATCTATCAAATCCGATTCTACTTCTAACCTCTAGATCAGCTCACTCAAGCACGAAGAAAGTCTCTGATAAGTCGGAGAGAGAAAAGAGCATGACACTGACCAGTTTTCGAGGGTCCCAACCACCCAAGGAAAAAAGACCTGAAAGCCGACATCGGACACGAGGCAGTGACGACTTTTCATTGATTCCCTTAAAGGCATTACCCCCGTTCCTCGTCTGATGGTCGAAAGAGGTTGAACCGGGAAAATCATCCCGATGACCGAGTGGAAAGGGGAGAAAAAAGCTAAGCCGGTCTCAATCAAGGCGTGACATAGGGAAAAAGTTGACGAAGGTGTGAGGTCGGAGTGCAGGGTAAAAAAGCGCTTTGACTGGGGTGTGGAAATCCGTTGCCATCAGCGGTGTCCTCGCCGATGGGTCGTTTGGGTGCATTCTCGCTTTGATGTCTTAATGAATTGGCAGACTGATGCGATTGGGATTCAAAACTAGATCTATGCCCGAGGAGACAGTAAGAGAGATATCTCGGTTTTGACTTCGCTTGGTACTCGAGAAAAGACGGTCAAAGCGCCAGGAATGGATCCGTGCAGATCCTTCCTGCCAGACGGCTACGGCTCCGCGCTCCGACAAGCATCCTCTAGCTTCCTTTGCCTTGAAGATGACCTCGCCTCAAAGACACAGCCGCAATGCGTGACATGGCCATCAGTTCACAGCGGAATGGAAACCTTGATGGTGCTTTGGGGAGGAACATCAAGGGGTATAGGGAGACGTTTCAGCGCAGGAGCTCGGAATTTTGGACGGAAAGGAAAAAATCAGTCGCGAAATGCTACTTCTCCCGCATAACCTGGCCTGGCTCATTGTAATCTGCTTTTCCCTCAATTCCCGACGTCTTCGAAACTCCGATCGCTTTCGAGACGAAGTTTGAACACGATCTGGCCAAGAGGGATGTTTGTCCCCACCACTCGGCATTTCGGCCTTCTCTATGCCCCGGCAGGTCCCATCATAAGAGCATGTTCTTTGTCCCGATAAGCCCTGAGGGAGGCATTTCCCGAGGAGGTCCAATCGTTATAGAAAATCTTCATATCACTATAGCTTTGAAAAGGAAGAAGGTGCAACGTATAGGAACATCTTCGCCTGCAATGGGTAGACTCCCAGTATTGTCAAAGCCATCGAAGGAAGGAGTTAATGACTTTTTGAACCGGCTCACACGACCCTGACAATAAACACGACGATAATCCCGAAACGACATCGGCGCTAGAGTCCCCTTCTCACGATCTTGAGATTCACATCGGATCCAAATTACCATGACCCTATATAGTACAGTCCCGCTATATCGAGATGTAAAGGCGTCGATGAAAAGCGTGGGAAAGCACAATTAAACCTTGTTAAGTACGTACTCATCCAACCATGTTCCTGTCCTTCCCAGTTTCTCGATAACATCCCTAAATTCCAGTCGGATGCTAACCCGGATTAGGAAGGTACTAAACCGTGGAGGGTAGTCCATCGTGACACTGGTTAATTACCGGGAAGAGCATAGTGACTGTAAAGTTTCTCCCCGCTCAGATACGCCAGGTACTTAGCCTTGTCCCCTGCCGTCCGCTCTTTCGAAATGAACCGGGTGGAGCAACAACAGGCTTACTCGTATATGGCGACCGTCCGAACCATGCATTCACCATCTATGAGTATGACCTCGAAATCCATTAAGCCGACAGAAGAGATGACTTCCCGCTCAAACGGCTCCAGCGCTCTTCACCGCTGCCCTAGCTTCGCCTGCGACTCCCAGACACCTAACCCACTCAATAGCCTCAATCATCTCCTTCCCCGGCTTCTCTCCAACCTGAGTAACTAATACCGAGAGTCCCCTCTCCAACTCCGGCCGAAGAGCAAGCGCTACCCGACGAGCATACTCCTCCGCAGCTCCGAAACCTGACAAGACCTGCCGCTCATACTCCGCATGAGTCCAGCCGATCAGCTCAGCAGGAGATTCCAGCTTCTCGTGATCGGGAAGTGTAGCGTTGGCTTGACGAAGTAGGATGGTGAAGAGCGTGACCGCGGGCATATCCTCGAGCGCATCGTCAAGTTCTTCCTCTGAGATGTCGTCAATATCGTCGCGGAGTCTACGCATGGCGGATAGCAAGCGAGCTGAGGCGTTAGAAGAGTGCATCGCAGCGGAGACGATCCGGAAAGACTCCAGAGCTTCGAGTGCTTCGTGTAAAGCCCCGCGAGCAATGTGCTCAGTAGCGTTGAGATCGGTGGGGGCAGTACCGGATGGGGCTTCGACGAGATTGTTGACCAGTCGCTTGGTCAGCGCTTCGAACGAGACGAGATAGTGTGTCATTGGGTCGAGCCTCTTGGCTGAACGCGCGGGAGACGGGGGTCGAGATTGTGCTCGAGAAGGCAGCATCGTGGTGAGCTTGGCTGTCACGCCGCCGAGAGAGGGCGAAGCAACCACTGTCGGAGTCGCTTCCTTCTCCTTGGTGATATTATTGAGAGCCTTGTGAACGCTTCCGGGGCTTGGTGGCCGATTGGGTGTCATGCCGCAATCCTTTTCGGAGACGATACACATCCCTTTCCATACGACAGCCACGATGATGCCAGTGATCCAGCCCTCGCCGTCGTCCCGGCAAGGCCCCGCAATGAATTCCAGCACCTTGCGGCTCATGTCGACGCGACAGGCGAAGGGTTGAAGGGGGGTGGGGATCGCAAGCTGACGAGGAGTCCCGCCTTGCGAGGTCTCCTTCGAAAGCCTTGCTATTGGCTGATTGGAGTGCTCGCGGGTGACAGGGACATTTGGAGTCGCTGTAGGTACAGTAGCGAGACCGATGATCTTGCCGCCGGCCGGTGAAACCCCTTCGGTCCGACCGACACTAGCGACCAAGTCTCGCTTGAGTCCGCCAAGGAGAGGCTGAACGACTTTGCCGACAACGAGATCGAGCTTGTCCATGACCGGTCGCAAGGTCTCCTGGACGAAGCGCGGCCACTTGCCAGTCTCGATAGTCTCCTCGAGCACTTCGCAGCTTTCCCAAGCGGCATGTGCAACGGAGAGTGCGAAGTCTTGTACGGGATTGAGAGGATGGCCGTGGGCTGATGTGGAGACGAGGTTGAGTGGGGAGGCGAAGGTCGGGTCGGTAAGAGCCGGGAGAAGGAGAGACTCTAGGCGAGTGATGTATATAGATAGAGAGCGGACGGCGGTTCGGAGGATGGCTCGGATAAGATAGGCATCGGAAGGCGGGTGAGGCATCTCTCTAAAGCCTGTCAGATCTATGTCACGCGAGGGGAACTCAAACACACTTGACGACCGCCTCGCCAACTCCCCAGCCCGAGCCTTTCTTGAAACCCTTCTTAGCCTTGAACTCCACTCCAGCACATGCCTTGTTGACCGTCTCGTTCAGCCTCAAGCCGAGGACATCCATGTATCCGCCCTGAAGGGCGCCATTATCTGGGTTGGGCGTCGGTAGAGGAGTCTGAGCTACTCTTGGCGTAGATGACCGACTGCCGGGCGGCGAAGAGGCTTTCTTGCTTCCGAGCGGTTGAGAGGGAGAGATCGTTGCACCGTTGGCAGGAGTGTTGGATAGCTGTAGGGCGGATACTTTGTCCACGACTTGCCTACTGAGCGACCGAGAGCGACCCTTTGTCGGATCAGGGCCTATAATGGGAGGTTGAGTGGTAGTGCCTGGTGCAGTAGTTGTGGTGACCTGGGTCGAAGCTGGCGATGGAGAGGCCGGGCGGGAGGGGCGATTGAGCATGGGGAGGGTGCGAAGGGCATTCATCTTGTGAGGTTTCGGTTTGGTTGACTAGTGCTGACTAATGCTGATGCGAGCAACGATTATCCCATTCAGATCGTATCGATTATAGAGCGATAGAAGTCGGCTTCGAGAAAGCCCCTTGTTTTTGTCGACAGCGGGAGTCCAAATTAGGGGGGCTTCTCCCCGCTGTCGGTGAGGAGGAGGATCAGGAGTGGAAGTCGAAGGAGGCGGGAACCGCTGGTGGGGCTGTGGGTAGGGTGAACATCATTGAATGAGACATGGCCGGAGTCGGTTAGAAGAATGGAGTGCGATATGCCGTAGAGAGGGCGATGTGGAGGATAACAAGCATTTCTAACAGCGCCTGGACTACCGAAAGGATAGAGGGAAGACTGAAGGGTCGAGTAGAGCTAGTCTTTGTGGGAAAGATTGTGTCGACTCACCTGCCTGCGTCCCCCCTCAGATGATAAGGGTATAAGTCACTATTAGGGAGCTTGGACTTCTTCATTGACGAATATGATGGTTAAATTTGCAATGCGTAGGTGCAGGTGAGGTATGAAGCCAGCCAACGAGACGACAGCTACTGAATGACGAGTAAGATTGAGAACGAAGCTGATGTCCGAAGAAATGCAAACGGATTTTGAGAGGTGGAATTCATTTAAAAACTGTAACAAGCGGTAAAACCCCGCTGTTCTGTGTTTGTGGCTTGCCAATCGGGATGAGCGATTCTCCAGTCCTGTTCCTTTCTCGATTCGCGGCAGTCTCAAGCTCAGACCAAGTCTCCCATGCATCATGAAAATAGGACGATCCGCCAGAATCCGATGCATAGGGTCTCAACCCCGCCATATTTCCGCTGAAACTCACTGACCAACAGCCACGTTCTGCTGACCCGGCAAAAGCTCGGAAGAAATCAGACCGATTCCCATTAGCCACGGTTTTGTCTGAGCAAGGCATTCCTTCTTGTCGCTTCACCCAGTCTACCTCTCCTCAATCTTATTGTAGCGAGCTGTTTACTAGGCTATCATGCTTACACCTTCGACGAGATTGGTCCTTTCTAGATCCACCTTCGCTTCGTCCTCCAATGTCACTAGGCGAGCTGTATCTGCTTGGGCGAACATTCCGCAAGGGTGAGTTTGCCCCCAGTTCTCACTTCAGTCAAGAAAGGATCATCAAGGCTGACTGTGGCTGCTATTCACACCTTAGACCACCCGATGCAATCCTCGGTATGTCTGTTGTACCCCCTCGGAAGGGGAAGTTCAAACCTGCTGATGTGTTTGTAACGAATAGGTGTAACAGAGAAGTTCAAGGCAGATACATCACCAAAGAAGATCAACCTCGGTGTCGGTGCGGCTGGTCTTGAACAGCCATAATATCTGCTGATCTCGCTTGTTCTTCGTCGTTTCTTTTGAGCAGGTGCTTATGTACGTTCAGCTCCTCTTTGGGGCGGAGCTATTCGCTGATGATGCATTCTTACGCAGCGCGATGGGAATGGCAAGCCATACGTCCTACCTTCCGTTGCCAAAGCCGAGAAGATGCTCTTCGAAGCTAAGGGGGACAAGGAGTACTTACCTATTACCGTGGGTCATCTTTGCTCGTGATCTTCTATAGAACCCCGCTTAGGCTTGGTTCGTTGATACACGAGAGGCAGAGCTGATGCAGCGGCTTATGACAGGGTCTTGGATCATTCACCAAACTTTCTGCCGAACTAGCCTATGGGAGGGATTCGAAACCTATCGTAGAAAACCGAGTATGGCGGTTTCCCAGCCGGGGCGATTAGCTGATCAGATCCAGCTCGCTATCTCTCAATCCATCTCGGGGACTGGTGCCCTTCGGATCGGGACCGCTTTTCTTGCTCGTTTCTATCCACATGCCAAAACGATCTATCTCCCTTCGCCTACTTGGGGGAATCATGTTCCCATCTCGAGAGATGCTGGACTGGAGGTGAAGCAGTACAAGTGGGTGTCAGCACGAATGTAATGACCTTGACGGGAGAAGCTGATGGGTAATGCTCAGGTACTTTGACAAGGATACCCTTGGCCTGGACTTTGAGGGAATGAAGGCGGACATCAAGGTGGGTTAGGAGATTATCGAAACTGCGAATGATGCTGAAAAGTGGTCGGCTTTACAGGCCGCACCAGAGGGATCTATCGTACGTCTCCCATCTGTATGCTCCTCCGAGCTTATCGTAATGCTCGCAGATACTGCTACATGCCTGTGCCCATGTGAGCAAGGTTCGAGTTCTGCGAGTATGATTTGCTGACGCTTCCCAGAACCCTACCGGTATCGACCCGACCGATGCGCAATGGAAGGAACTCAGCGATATAGTCAAGGAGAAAAAACATTTCCCCTTCTTTGACATGGTGCGTCTGGATTCCCGTAGACCCATCACCCAAGCTTCAACTGATAGCAATGGCTGACTCCCTGGTAGGCCTACCAAGGCTTCGCATCTGGTGATATCCTCAAGGACGCCTTCGTGGTCCGCTACTTCGTCGAGCAAGGACATCAGATCACATTATCTCAGTCTTTCGCCAAAGTGCGCGACACCCTTCCTATGGCTTTGAAAGGGTAGATAACGTCTCAATCAGAACCTTGGACTTTATGGCGAGCGTGTCGGAGCGATCTCGTTCGTATGCGCTGATCCGGAGGAGAAAGCACGTGTCGATTCTCAACTGAAGATCATTATCCGACCATTGTACTCGAATCCACCTATCCAGTAAGAACTGCACATGTCATGCACGCGATGGCTGACCGGCAAATAGCGGTGCAAGAATTGTCAGTGCCATTCTTGGATCGCCCGAATTGTATGAAGAATGGTGAGCTTGCTCCCTAGCCAGTAAAGCAGAGGACGTTGTCTTCGCTGTCCAACCTCTGGTCCGGGGCGAAGGCTTGCTCACTACCGATGTAGGCTTGTCGAGGTCAAGGGTATGGCCGACCGAATCATCTCAATGCGAGATAGACTGTATAACAAGCTGGTCGAGCTGAAAACACCCGGCGATTGGGGTCATATCAAGTCTCAGATCGGTCAGTGTCTCGGCAAATTCGCTTAGCCTATCTAGCGCTATACATGCCGTATCCGCCAGACGCAGACGCTGACGGTTTACTTAGGTATGTTCAGCTTTACCGGACTGAAGGCGGAGCAGGTCGATGCGCTGTCGCAGAAAGCACATATCTACCTGACGAGAGATGGACGAATCTCGATGGCTGGATTGAATGAGCATAATGTGGACGTGAGTGTGCTTGTCGTATCGCCAGATTCGTACTGATCAGGACCATCAAGTACTTTGCCGAAAGTGTGAGCAAGGCGGTCAAGGGCGAGCTTTGAGGCTACACATAGATTGAAGAACATTCCATATGAATCCATGCATTGCGTCTTTTCCATTCTCAATCTCGTCAACGTAGCTAGTATAGATCGAATACCTTATTATGGCTCCGGACTTTCGGGAACATGCCGAACCCCGTCGCGTGAATTGGTTCCGTCGGAATATCACATACGAGGTTTTGTGCATATCCACTACACCAGACTCGTCTTTCGTGCTATGTTGAACGACGTCGATCACGCCTGGAAATCACGAGACCGATAACGAGCCAATCCACTTATCGATAATTCCGTATTTTCGAACGATCCATGCTACTCGACTTACACCCATCACCACGCCGGAATCGCTAGGATCCGTCGAGCTCATATGACCGAATACCTTCGAATTGTCGAGCTGCTATGAGTCGAGAGTCGGGTCACCCTGTATGACAGAAGTATAAGATGCCATACTCCTTCCGCGACTCGTCAGCACGACCATCAATCGAGCTTTTCGGGACGAGCTCTCGGTCATTTTACCAACCTGGGATAACGGTTGGGCAGGGGTTAGGGCTGGACGATGAGGTCGCTAGAATGGAGGATGAGGGGGAGACGGTGAGTCAGCACTGCCTTCTCACTTCGATCAGCTACGTCAAAGCTTCCTCTGGAGTTGAATCGCCGGAGACAAGGACGTGCTGATCTCCCCGTAACTTAGGTGGAGAGTGTAATGAGCAAGTTGGCTATTGAGCGACGAGTGCAGTATGGAGCTGAGAAGATGCTTGACGTAAGCCCCTTGAATTCAGGAGAGTTACAGGGTGAGACTCATGGAGATGGGACTGTACAGGTCATCGAGCAGCGCGCAGGTGGTGGTGAGACTAGCGAGCAAGAACAAGTGAAGGAACGGATCTTTGCACAGCTCGAAGCTGCAAACCAACACATCAAGCTCCTCGAAGCTCGTCTCGAACGTTTACGAGGGGGTTAGTCGCCGTCGACTTACCTCAGCTGACGTCTAGGTACCCCACAACGACCTCGGCGGAGACCACAACCACGACTGAATGGTTATGCTTCGACATCGAACCTCTCTTCCTCCCTCTCGTCGAATTACTTATCTACATCTTCCCGACCGAATCTCCCACGTCAAAGATCCAACCTCACACCTGACCGAGATCCTAGAAACTACCCGCTTCCTCCCTCTGCGCAGGGTACCCCCAGCCGTGGACTTTCCCGCTATGCCATTTCCCCTATGAGCAATTCGAGTCGACCACGAAGTAAGAGTGCAGGCGAAGATAGCTTCGATTTCCCTTCGAATCCTGGGGTATCACGTCTGGAGTGGGTTCCAGGAGATGAGAATACCTCGGTGATGCTCGAAACGGCCGGGCTCTTGCTTCGAAGGTTAAGGGAGTTGAATCAGGGAAAGGGGAAGGAGGTGGAGAGGAGGGATGAGCCTTGGGACTGTCTGGTCAGGCTGGGGGATCTGCTCAAGAAGTCGGAGGCGATACGAGTGGGTGTAGGAGGGGAAGAGGTCATTCAGAGGTGAGTCTTCGGTCGATATTTTATGATCGTCGCTGAAAGGTCAGTGTATTGCCATACTTGGCGGACACCTCTACTCCGAGAAGAAGGGCGGCCGCGTATAGAGTGCTGGGGTATAACTTGGATCGGGAGCGGTGGGGAATGATGCTGCACACAGGGATGGAGTGGTTGATCATCCGGTATGATATTGCTTCCGTAATGTAAGTTGATTTGCTGACTCGAAATCGGCAGGACGTTCACCCGCGACGCCAAAGCCATCCAAGAGCGAGAACAGGCTCTTCGCCTCCTACGCGCAGTCATCACTTTCCCTCAATCATCTCGGAGAAATCCCCGTAGTAACAGTCGCAGTCCGCACGCAAACTCTCGGAATCCTTCTGGCACTGGACATTCTCGACACCCATCTGGCAATGGACACTTACGCCACACTTCCAGCCAAGGCCGTCCACGTTCGGAACCTGATCCTATCGCTCCACTGCTAGAGAAGAAAGTACCTCTCACCGATGGTCTGGTCCGGGCTATCGTCAGTGCCGCTGAAAATCCGGATGACCCCTTGCGACTGGTCTGCATGGAAACGCTCATCGAGATTGGTGAGTCCTTCGGAGAGGGCACGGTCAAAAGCCTAACGATAGAGGATAGGGGTACTGGATCTACGATCCCTCGTTCAGTCAGACGCATTCCGGACCATCCTGCTAGCATTCAAGGATGGACCGGCCGAACTGAACGGCGCGATGACGGGAATGTTGGTCTACCTTGTCAATCAACCCATGACACGGTATCTCCTTCTTCCGGGATCAGATATCGAGGTGAGCACCGTTTGATCTCAATCTAACTCCATTGATCATGACATGCTTCTCCAATTCAGACGGTACTAGTCGGCTTGACGGAAGAGTACAGCAAAGTCCCGACTCGACAACAAGCTCGACAAGTCGAAAAGTTTCAGAGCTGTGTCAAGAACGTCACGATGCTGCTTTCTTCCTGGCCTGGTCAGTCGCACGCATCACCTTTGATATGTGTTGATCATGTGCAAAGGCTTGATATACCTCTGTGCGGATGATTATCGGGCGATCAGGTCGCTTATCAGCGCGCTTCATTCTCCTGTTGCGGAGGTGAGGGAATCTCTCCTTGATCTGTTGTTCTCCACTTTGCGGATCAAGCTGCCGAAATGGATGGATGCGTTCCTGGAGGGAAAGCGTCTTACAGGTAAGTAGCAGTCGTCCTCTCATAGTGCACGTAATGAAGATCGTTACAGTTTACAACCGAACGCAAGAAGCGACTTCTCAATTACACGACGCGGCGGATGATGAGGAAGCCATTCTGCCGCTGAACCTTGTGGACCAATTCGTCTCCCTGCTTTTGGCGGTCTACCTCGAAGCTGGACTTCTGGCAGTGCGACTTACCTCTTGTATCGGTGTAGGGAAGATGCTGAAACGCTTTTAGTCATTGGTCTCGCTCATTGAAGAAAAGGCTAGTACTCTCAATCGGAAGGCGACTTTGCTACTTGGGGAACTTCTCCAAATGGCCAACCGACTCCTGCCATTGCAGTTTGCTGCCCATTTACAGGTCAGCAGCTAGTCCAGTCGTGGTCAGTGTCGCTGACGGAAGTGGTAGTGTTTGACACGCCTCTTTGCCGGAGCAACCGAGTTTGCGAGTCCCGAGGAACGCCACACCGCCCTTTCAGCCCTATCATCTATCGACAGCTTGAATCGGAATCAGACCAAGGCGGCGAAGCAGGCGGTCCGGGACGGTTTTGGGTAAGCAAGCGAAAGGATATACCGAGAAGAAGCTTATGGTTTCTGGATTTAGCGCACACCAGGATTCGCTACAACGGGGTCAACGACAGGTTCAGCAGGTCAAGCTCCGTCTAGGTCTCCAGATCGATGATAAGCAGTTTCAGCAGATGATCAATGATTCCGGAGTAGGTCTAAACCACGCGCGAGCTTTTGCATGCAGAACGCTGACTTTGCATCAGGTTCTTCTCGACCGCAGCCATATTAGGTGGAACTACGAGATCATCATTGACCTGGTAGAGGGGCCGCTGCTGAACCCGAAACGCCTGGATGAAGCGATCAAAGCGACCAAGTTCGTACGAAGGCTCTTCTCGTTCCTTCATCCTTTCAACAATCGCTTCTCCACCATAAAAAGGACGAGAGTAAGTTCACCACTACCTGCAGGCGGATGGTTACTGATCTTTTACAGCCAAATCACAAATGGGTCCGACTTGGCTGCGCCCTGCTCTCGACATTGCTCACGAACGCCGAAGGGATCGGCTTCATCGCTGAGGACCAGTTACTCCCTCAGTTAGTGGACTGTTTCAACGAGCTTGACCAGGTGAGCTTCCCTTTTTGGCAATATGGTGAAGCTGATATACCTAAGTATTCGGGTACACCTACGCCGACCTTACATCCGGTTCTTGCGCGGGATAGGATCGAGAATTCCCTAACCTACGGTTACTATGAGATGATCGGTACACTCAGCAAGCATCGTGAAGGAGTGAAGTGGGTTGCCCCGGTCGCCTCTTTCATGTGTACTGAGTGGAGGTAGGCTGCTTGATAAGTTCAAATTTTTCACCTGTTTCTATCGCCTGAGCGAACAGCGGAGTCGGGACGGAATCGTGCGAGTTATCGTCGAATGCTTCGATTACACCATCGATGCTCATCCTCGAATCGTTCTCGCCAAAGCCTTGACATCAGCGTATATGGAGACTCGCTTGTTTGCTACCCATCATCTCGGTCAACTACTGCACAAGAACCCGACGCTCATGGACTGGGCTCTTCAGCTCATGATCACCCAGTTATACGATACGACCATGGAGGTGTGCGATGTCGCGGTCATGTACCTTGAGGAGATTTGTGCGGATCCTACGAGTTTGGAGAAGGTTGTCCAGCTTCGACCGACAATAGAGCATCTCGGAGACGTCGGACATCCGCTATTCATGCGGTAAGGAGATGTTCTCGTCAGACTACTTTTGGCTGACCCGGTGCGAAGTTTCGTTTCTACATCTGTTGGGTTTTCGTTTCTGTATCAAGCGCAATATATCGATCGCGAGCTGGACGCCTGGATCTCAGTGCGTTCAGCTTGTATTTCAAACGATGACAAGCTGATAGCGCGGTTAGGAGCGGAACTTATTATACGTGATTGAGGCGGAGACCTTTGTCTCTAGAACCCTGCGACCTTTCTCAGGCGACAAGGTCGAAGATTACTGGTGAGCTTCTGATCTATGAGTCCATTCATAACCCCTGACGAAGCCCAGGAACTACGAGGGGATCGCTCCAACTCACTTTTTCGGCGAGCTCACCAAGACGGCGGAAGGCTGTCAATTGCTTAGGGAGCGGGGGATCGTGGCGGACTTTGCTGAGATCGTTCGACTGCATGGGATGGAGGAGAACGATCAAGCTGTCATGACGAATGTCAAAAGCGTTCTTTGGGCTTTGGTACGCACCTTCCGACAGCGGCAGCACAGACTGATCTTTCGTGATGTTCAGGGCAATATTGGCTCGACAGATGGAGGATTGCCTTTCCTTGAGGATGAGGAGATCATCGAGGGCATCATTGAGATTGCCGAACGCTCACCAGTCTTGACTATGCGGGGGTAAGACATAACTTGTAAGTCAGGAAGCAGCTGATACAAAAAAACACGTAGGACATGTTTCTTCGTCATCGGCCTCATATCGTCGACCAGGATGGGTTCAGAGATCTTGGAGGAGTATGGTTGGGTCTCGACGCGGACGCCCTTGGGTATGACGACTGGTCTATGCATACCGAAAGACATCGGTCGCTTCACCTACGTGAGCCCGCGACATTCCCAAGCAAGCTGGACTGATGTTTTCCGGCAGATCGAGCCTTGGGAGCGACCCGAGACGCCGATGTCATCACCGCCTTTGCCTAAGCTTACCGGACTGGAAGCGGAAATTATGACTGCGATTGCGAATCTTAGCAATTACGTTCTTGCCGCTGGAGCGATGAATAATCTTAAGCGGTGCGTTTCGCCCTCCTGCTAACTCAAGTATCGCGAGCTGACATCTTGTTGCAGGATCCGAACCCGACATCCTCGATACTTCTCCTCAATCACTTTGCTCCACCGTGCGCTTCGCATGATCTCGACGAATCATTACCAAGCCCCAGTCCGACGATTCATCCTAGACGTCTTCGATATCCCTTTCGAACCCGATACTCTTGTCCAGCTCCGGCATCTGGAGCTCGCTTCATACTCTTTCCCAAAGGTTATCCAGACAAGCGATGGAGAGGAGCATGAAGCGCGGAGAAGGTCAGCTTCATCGCCTGGTCCAGAACCGCCTGGACGTATGACGAGAGCGAGAGGGTTGACGGTATCGGAGATGGGCCCGAATATGGTGCAGAGGAACGGGGATCATGAACCGAGAGAGAGGATAAGCGGGTTCGGCGTGGCGGCGAAGTGAAGGGGATGATGGTGGGGAGATGGGAGGATCTTGGGTAGAGAGAATAGGTCTGATTTAGGCGACAGAGCTCAAGGGGGAGGGCGAAGAGAGATCATGCATTGCGGTACGCAGGAGTCATACCTTGCGAGCGATCCCCACAGAAACACCCAGTCGTGAAGTCATGAGTTAATCTTCCTGCCTCTTAGCGGCGGGAGAGACTTCCTACAGCTCCCTCATCATATCGCCTTGACCGTCGTCCCCGGAACATACTTCAGTCCAACCTTCTTCCCCACCCAATCCCCAGTAGGCTTCTCCAATTCCTCAGCCAAACGATCCGCGATATCCTCCATGATCGCCGTATGTTCCGTGACCAAAGCTCCAATCTCCTTACCCATCTCATCATCCCCTAACCTCGCTCTCATCGGCGGTGGTAGTTCCCCTTTCCCACCCAATTCGAAATACGGTGCGTAATTCGCTCCAAAGACGATCTCGTTACCCACCTCCACAGAATAGGTTAGTGCGGTTGAACGAGGAGTCATCCCAGAAGGACACAAGATCGTCCATCCCAGTTCTGTGGTCGGTATCGAATAAAGCGTCGAAGCGGTTAATCGATGTTCAGGTCGGAGATTAGGTATATGATCGAGCCATATCTCTCCAGGAAGTCGACCAGGGATATCAAGTAAAACCACTCCAGTCACCCACCATCCTTTCACCGGGTTCTTTCTCTCTCGACCAGCTTGGACGGCAGCATGAGCTATAGAAGCGCTGATATGACCTTGTCGTGATGGTGGACCCGAACCGTCCAGGGCAGAAGGTGAACCAGCGGTACAGATTAAGATATCGATACCGTGTTCAAGAAGAGCGGATTTGACGGTAGGAATATCTTCAGCGTCGCCAGAGATGATTGTGATCTTCTCGAGGAGAGCTGGGGGAAGGAGAGATTCGAGTTTGGATTGGGAACGGACGAATGCGAAGACGGTGTGGGAGTGGGCTAGTAAGGCTGGGAGGAGTCGGGACCCGAGTTTACCCCCTGCTCCGATGACGAGGACGCGCATGTTGTTAGGCAGAAAGAACTAAGCTTTCCCGTTCTAGAGACGGGATCTTGTTCCACGGTTTTTCTATATTATTCAGTATGCAACTATCGCCGAGGCCGAAGCGTTTCACACGGAGGTGGAGATATAATTCCTTGCCGGCAGACCGGAACTCCTCCGACCGGATACATCTGGGATTAGTTACAGTAGCATATGCAATGGCAAGCAGTACGACCATGAAGATATGAAGTAGCTACAAGACGAGTCCTCGTGCACATGGCGACCATCAAGAGTCCTGTACCCGGATCACCAGCGCGATATTGGCTCGCTTTGTGCTGCAGGTGGCCCTGTCAGTTTGCAGACAATAGTTACCACTTTTACGACTCACTGTCAAATGCCACGTCCTCATCAGGACAAACAAAGCTCCCCAGCTGATACTCATTCTCACTCTCCTCCCCATCATCCTCATCATCAGTGAGCAAGACCGGCCTCCTAGCTTTAGCCAAAAAGGCGTCTCGATCATGTCGTTGCTTGAATGCCAATCCGGCTTTCGGCGCTGCTTGAGTAGACAACCCGGCGAGGTATATCGCTTTTTGATTGTAGCCTTTCGGAGCTTGAGTGGGTTGGAAGTTGTTCGCGAAAACTCGATCGGATTCGGATTCGACATCAGAAGAGGGTTCGTCCTCAGACTCAGATCCTGAGACACCGACGTCCAGGTCGAGCTGTTTGTACATCAGCGCAGCGATCAAACACTGGCGAGGACAGACTCACAAGCTCCTTCACTTGAGCAACTGGCGCTCTTCTAGTACTTCGACGAGCTGGCGGTGCAACGCCCGGAGAAGAGTTGTTATCATCAGCATGTCTCCGTCGAAGTCGATTCGCGGGAAGCAACGGGGAATCCGAGGGTGCAGGCGGCTTCTCAGCGGAAGACAGAATGACTGGTCCCGCTCTTCGACCAGCTCGGCGTACCGGGAACTGGGCGGCTTGATGGACCGGAGTATCGAATGTAGTGGGGGAAGACAGGTGGACAGGAATAAGAGGAGGAGGCATGGCTTCGGAGGACTTGGCGTGGTTGAGTGCCGCTTTAGGCCGAGCGAGACCGATATGTCGGACGCGTTCACCGTATGAAGCTGGAATAGACGGCGTGGACTTCACCCTATCTTCCTCCTCCTCCCAGCTCAAGTCGACCGAAGCAATCTGGCTGAAGCCCGCTACAGCCGCCGTCCGAGGCGTGAGATTCGACGATCGAGCCGGTTTCGTCATCACTTGAGGCAGGGACTCGTCCGTGATTGGTGATGGAGGTAGAGGGGTATTCACCAATTTTGGCCGAGGTGGCGAGCTAGGTGGGGTGATTGGAGGACTCGGTACATGCCGTATAGGAGGTGCTTCGGTGTTGAAGAAGTCTTGAGCGCTGCGATTGAAATCCTCCTTCTCCTCCTTCTCTCGTCGACTTTGCTCCTCTTCTTCGGTCTCAACTGATGTCTGCGTAGTCTCGATGGACTTCACCTTCTTCCTCGCCGGGACTGTGGTCTTCGCGGACCGCAACACAGCCTTTTTGACCTTCTTGGAAGAAGCCTTGCTCTTATCACTATGCCCGTATAGCAGCTCGAGATCCTCTTCGACCTCCTCCTCTTCGTCTTCAGACTCGACAGGTGGTCGATCCCGCTTCTTGGCTTTGCCTTTAGATAGCAATGACTTTCCAGCATCCCGCAAAAGCTCCGCGACCGATTTGAAGCCATCATGCGCTCCATCGGGGATCTCGTGTCCTCTTTGCGTCTTCACTGGCTTGGTCTCCGATCTATCGCTCGCAACAGGTAGATGTCGCTTCAGCTTCTGGTCTTCCGGGTCCCAGCGGTCTACCGGCATCACCTGCTCGATGCATTCCGGGACTTTGCCGTAGGGTAGGAGCGGCTCGACATCCTCGAATAGCTCGAGATTGCGTGAGTGTAAGATCTCTTCCTGGATTTCTCGGTGCGTCTGTTGAGCTGTGTCCCAATTTGCGTCCTCTCGGCCTTCTGACATGAGTACATGAACCTTCCCGTCGCGCTTTCGTCCTGTGCGCCCTATTCGTTGCAGCTAGATTACCGTTAGATTTAGGCCGTACTCTACTACAGGCACTTACGAGCTTGATAGACTGCTTCGGCATGTCATAGATCACCACAAAGTCGACCTCACCGATATCGAGCCCCTCTTCACCGATCGAAGTTGAGACAAGGATGTTGTACTTGCCTTCCTTAAAATCGCTGATAGTCTGCATGCACATGAGCTCCCGTTTAGTTGGCTTCTACAACGGCTCACCCGCTTCTGTTCCTTCTGGTTAAATCCCTTATCTTCCTCCTGCTTGCCTTGTGATTGACCGACAAACTTGGTAGCACGCAAGAGGCCGGAATGATCATTGAGCATTTCCTTTGCGATACACTCAGGATAATCCTTCGGCAATCAAGCCACTTACCACCACTTCCAGCACGCAGTCCCGAAAGGAGCAAAAGACCATCGCCCGAGTATCGTTCTTGATCCCATGCATCTTCTCGTCCTCAGCAGCCGTCGAGAAGTGCTCCAAAAGCTGTAATTCATAGTCAACCCCAACAGTCTTTTGACGTCTCGCTTCGAAGACCATACTAGCTCAAAAGTCTTGTTCATCTTCGGATGCCGATCTGCTTTCGTCCTGCCCGATTTGCCGATCCGAATGCAACTCATCTCCGTCTCGACATCATGTAGCAGTTTCTGAAACTCGTAGTTGTTCCGCATAGAATTGGCTCCGCCTTTCGTCCCGACCTTCTTCCCTGTCGAAGTGCTGCCACCTGATATTTCGCTAAGGGATGTGTGGAACATCCCAATCGAAAACTCCAGCTGAATACTCTAATCAGCTCCGGCGCTGTGCTAAGTGCAGCGCCACTCACGAGGTGTCCCATCGCCCGAGCCATGCGTTCTAGGGCTTGAAGAGAGCCAAAACACCACTTCAAGCCGGAGTTCTGATCTCTGACAATCTCCATCCGCTTCGCAGTGAGTCGAAAAGGCTTGAGTCGCTTGATATCATAATCTCGATCGGTAAGGATATCCTTCTCAACAAGCTTGGCGACGTAGGGCTAGATCTGCGTCAGTTCAATCCTTATAAGGGAATCTCATGTGAACTACCTTCATGAGCGTTGCCCAACGGTCTCGGAACCCCTCGATGACCGGGCCCATGGGGACTAAGTGTTTCTCGGTTCGCTAGACGATACGTTAGCGCGCTGTCGACTATCATCCAGATCTCGACTTGATTAGCGAATAGCACTGACCTTGTCGTTCATGTACTTCCTTAACTCTGGCGCTTCCGCTTCACGGATCTCGATCCGACTGATGTGAAGTGCGTCCACGACCGCCTGTACACGAGGTACATCGGCTCCAGGCGTAGCGGTCAGGGCGAGGACTCGGAAGAAGGGGTGATGTGCGGTAAGGTAGGCTAGGATAGTGGTATATGCGTAGGAGCCGGACGCCTTGTGTGCCTCGTCTATACGGGAAAGCGTTAGATGGGGCGCTAAGATTTGCGGTAGCCATGACCCACCGAAGACTGCTAAGATGATATCGCGGGGATCAACAGAGCCCTTCTTGAGGTCATTATCCAGGGTTTGCGGAGTACAATAAAAGACTCTTCGCTCGTCCCACTGAATATGGAGGTCAGCGCCAAGTAGCGACATTCACCGAATAAATGAAGGGCGGTAGAGCAGAGCTACTGACCAATCTCGCCCTCTCTTTCGCACTGACACTCTGTCCAGTCATGACCGCCGCATCCTTGCTCGGTATCCCGCAAGTCATCTGACACGCCTCGATCTGCTGGTTCACCAAGGGCTTAGTCGGGGCAAGAAAAACGATCTTCCCAGTAGGGAACCATCGATAGACTGCATACTGAGTAGTCAGCTCAGCCAACGTCGAGTAAACTTTGCGTACAGTTCAGCATGACGACCCCAGCAACAAAGGTCTTCCCTAATCCGGTTGGTAATGCAACAAGACAATTTTCCGTGAAGCATCTTCGGACGATCTCGTATTGGTAGTCCCGCTTAGGCCTATTGGTAGGGTAGATGTAGGACGATATTGTTGCTTCATTGGCAACATGCCGTTGAGGCTCATATGGTGTGGCTAATACATGTCACTTTCGTTCAGTAGCTCGCTCTAGGGGAAGGGAATTGACTCACTCGGATCAACCAAACGCTTAGGGTAAGGAGCCAAAGGTTCACCCCAGTCTTCTTCCTCCTCCGCCCAATCCTCTTCATCATCATCCTCAATCCCTCTTCGTCTCGGTTTTGCTTGCCCCTTTCCCTTCCCTTTAGCTTTCTCAGCCTTGATCCGCCTTCCGCTCTCTGCAAAAGCCGTACGATCCCATCGCTTACCCTTCGTCGACTGTTTGTTCCGTTGAAAGTTCAAGTGGGTCTGGAGGAAGCCTTCATTCCCGCTCGTAGTACGGCCTACGCGGGATGAGGGGATACTTTTAGACAGTTGAGGGCGTGATGAGATGGAGTCAAAAGCTGCGAGCGATGCGGCGGGAAGAGGGAGATCATCATAATCGTCTGACAAGGGAGGTAGAGCTATGAAGCCTATCACCGGGGGCTGCCTAGATGGTCCAGCTCCGGTACGGGATGTCAATGTCGAGCCTGAGGACTTATTTTGCCAGGGTCCGGTCCATCCCCTCATGTCTCCTGCAGTATGAAGCGAGTTGGCCCGGGTGAAACCGTTCTGAATACGTGAAGATGGAAAGGAAGGTTGTGTCGTAGCCTTCGACTCTATTGAGTCGACCTCTCGGAGAAAGGAGTCGTCCACCAAAAAGTAATCATCGTCAAAGTCGTCCGACATATCATCTGAGGCAAGCGGGTCAACAAGGCTCCGACGTGGTAGTGTACCGAGTATGTGTTGAGACAAGCAAGACACAAGAAGCTTCTCTCCACTCACCGGACAAACCGGACGGGCAGAAAATCTTAAAAGATTGTGAGCATGCTTGCTCCATGGGATCCATGGGAGCAAGCAGGAGCAAGCGCAGCAATGATCGAGAAAAGAGAAAATCTCGGGTCAGCGTAGGATTACATTGATGGGTCACGTGAACCAGCATTCACGCGGCTGACTTGCCAAGTGAGCGGCAAAGGAAGAAAGCCACGTGGAAGTAATGGTCATCGACCGCCGCCCACGGATCGTCACCTCCAATTTCCGACAAAACCGTTCAACATCGCCTTATAATGATTACTTCACTCTCAAAGTTCATCATCCGACCATCTTCTTCAATCGTCCAGACGAAGCTTACCCTGGCCTTGAATCTCACCCTGGCCGCTCTTGCCACGGCAAGGCCACTTTCCCCAATCTCGGCACATGACGAAATTGCCGCTCGATTGCTCGAGGAAGCGAGCAGACATGGTCCAGCTACTGCTAGAGTCGCTCGTCAACTGCATGGGGCAGACAGTTCCTACGCTCCCTACAATGTAGCATGCCCGAGCAATGTTACCTGGATCAGACCTGCCATGGTATGTGCCACGACCTTGTGGTCGGGTTCTAGCTGATCGTCGTTACAGGGCTTGCCAGGTGGAGGGCAAGCATACTTGACACGGCGACAGCAATACCTATCCTGCCGATCAAGACGATGATGGCTTCCCATGGTTTGCATCAACCACCTCGAACGCCGGTCATCTCGTTTACTCTTTCAGGAGGGGGATATCGAGCAATGACGTGAGTTGATTGCAACTTCTATTCACCCATAGCTGATATACTATAGTTCCGGTCTGGGTGGAGTAATGTGGACCATGAATGCCTCGAGTAAAGCTGCTGCCAGCGGGATTGAGGGATGGTACGACGGTGTGACCTATATGGCTGGCCTGAGCGGAGGAAGCTGGGGTGTTGGGACTTTCATGGCGACTGGTGGACCCTTACCATCGGACCTCATCATCAGCGTAAGTATCTTCGCCATAATTTTAGGCACTGACGAGCGGAATGCAGCTATGGAACCTGGACTCCAACCTCGTCCTTCCCAGCAATGATGATATCTCATTTTACACCGATTTGCTTTCCGAGGTTGACGCGAAGAAGGCCGAAGGGTTTCCTACTCAGATCGTGCGTTCAATCACAGGGAGACAGTCCGAGCTGACTTGAGTAGACGGACTACTGGGGATTGGCGCTCGCGAACCACCTTCTTCCTACACAATATCAAACGAGCGGCAAACCCAATCTTACCTTCTCCCAGCTGCGCTCGGAAATGCTTCCCTACCTATGCCTATCATCGTTGCTGCAGAGTGAGATATAGGAGTTCTGCTTGTGATGTACCGGGGATACAGACGGGAAGAGGGCGAGGTTGTCGTTGCAGAAAATGCTACAGTATGGGAGTTCACGCCCTTCGAGTTCGGCTCCTGGGCGTTCGGGTCGCAAAGGTCCCAGGGGCTTTTACGCCACTGGAATACCTTGGTAGTCAAGTCAATGACGGACAAGCGAATGGGACCTGTTACAAAGGGTTTGACCAGCTTTGGTAAGTCTGGAGTCGCACCGAGACAATCAAGGCTGACGAAGGTACTCAGCTACGTCATGGGCACCTCGTCCACTCTATTCAACGGAGCCTTCCTCGAACTTAATGGCACAAACACCGACTCCCTTATCACAACGGTCTTGGAAGCTATCCTAGACTCGATGAGCGCAGATGAAACGATGTCTCGCGAGTCCCGAATACCTTCGCCAACTGGACGGCCCAGATCAACCCGTTATCCGACCTGGAGTACATCACCCTCGTTGACGCAGGCGAGACCAACCAGGATATCCCGATTGAGCCGCTACTCATCCCGTCTCGTAACGTCGATGCGATCTTGGCATTTGACTCCTCAGCCGATACGTCCTATTCTTGGCCGAACGGCTCGGCTTTGTATACTACCTTTTCGAGGGCGCAGATCTTAGCCGAGAACCAGAATGTCTCAATCCGTATGCCAGCGGTGCCCAGTAGGAATGGGTTCGTCAATGGTGGGTTGAATACGAGACCAACCTTCTTTGGATGTAACGATACGACCACGCCGTTGATCGTGTATGTGCCGAATTACCCTTGGTCACATCACGGGAACACGTCCACAGTCAGTCATACCTTCCCTCCATTGACAGTACGCTGAAAGCATCAGTACATGCTATCGTATGACAATGCGACTGCAACCTCGGTCATGCTCAATGGTATGAGATCACTCACCCTCAACGGCTCCGTTTCGACCTGGCCTACCTGTCTCGCGTGCGCACTGTCCGATCGATCACTCAACTACACCTCGTCGACAGGTCGAGCGTCTGTCAGAGCTGCTTCGATAAGTGGTGCTGGAATGGGGTGGATAATCAGACAACTCCGATCGAGTATGAGCCTGTAATTTGGGTAGCGCCGAGTTTCCTCAAACTGACGACGGCGACGAATGGCATTAAGACGGGGACGGCGGCGATGACATAGAGGACGGGGGGGCACGGCTGTGACGACCGATGAAAAACGACGGGTTCGACTTCAATGATGATATTGACGAGAAAGCTACGGCGAGTAAGGCTCGGGGAGGAAAATACCTATGTCAGGTACGAGTGGGTGGGAAGGCTTAGCGGTGGCGATCGGGGACGGTGGTGGGAGCGATCGCGCTGTCGTGATGATCTCATGAACTAGACATGTAAGAGGAGTTCGATTTGCTTAGATGCGTCGCATATCATCACATAGCCTTTTGTCGACAGGTTGGCATAATCTCACGCCTGCCACCGGAACCTACCGAATTACAAACGGAATCGAATCCGAGTGCCACTCTTAGCGCTGCTCTCATCATCAATGAAACATCTACACGACCTTAGCTAAACTCAACATCCCAAGTCATACCAAAATGTCCCTCCACCCAGCCATCCACTTGACAAAGCCTCTTGTCCGCCCTCTCCTCAACGCTCCTCTCCGAACATTCCGCACAACCCAACTTCACCGTGCGGAAGAAAGAGCAGCGATCGATCCCAAACCCGAGTTACCAAAGAGCGTACAGCATGTCCAACCTGCTGACGTCGTGGCACACGCTCGGACGGGACCTTTGACGGAGTATGCTACAGAGGAAGAGATCGCTGCGGAGACTCTTAGTGGGGCGCCGAGTGAGTTCAAAAGTATCCCCTTTCCTTAGACTCAGGGCTCTTCCCCTTCTGCTGAACTGGGGTATCCATTGTCTCAGAGCCCAGGGGCGGGCACATGTACATCTTGAGACTTAGGACTACCTTGGTCCACGACATAAAATCGACTCTTGCTAATCTCGCTTCACTCGCTCAGATACCCTCCTCCACCGCCAAGTCCGGATCTACCGCCCAACGAAAACAACAACTCAATCAGGTAAAGGGAAGACGAAGAGATGGTTGATCGATTGGGATACACTTCAAGGTGCAGGAAGGTGGGAGAATGAATTGATGGGTTGGGCTAGTAGTGCGGATTATGTGCAAGGGACGACGATTAGTTTCAGGACTAGGGAGGATGCGATTGCTTTTGTGAGTGTTGTGTCTCTCTTTTCCTCGCTCTTTCAGTCGCGAAGGGTGAGGGTGGAGGGTAGAAGGAGGAGGGAGGGGAGGAGGAGCGGCGGAAGTCGAGGAAGGGGTTAAGTTGGAGAACGAGGTTGAGAGCCCGTGCTCTTGCTCGGGCGAAGCGAGGTGAGGGCATGGCGGGCTCACATCCTCAAGCCGAAAATATCGAATGCCTTGCAGAAACGACCCCTTCCACTCCTCCTGCTCAGAAAGGCTCCCAGACGATTGACAAGCGAGAGTCGAGCCAGTGACTGATCCTCCCCTAGGCAGAGAAGCAAGGATGGGACTATCAAGTCCAAGAACCGAAAGAAGCAAAGATCCCACCGAAGAACTACGGTAAGCTCTCTCATCTTCTCTCTACCCTTGAAGTAAGTATCGCGCTAATCCCCGCAGCGAGCAACTACGTCCACGTCCCTGGCAAGCTTCGGATCTGCCATACCAAGTAGATCAATACACCTGTACATGTATATATATACACATATATGATATTCTAGCTCTATCACCATGATCCAGACATGAACAATTTCCCAGTACTCCGACAAGATCAGGACAGCTGATCCTCCTCATCCCTCTGCAAAGCCTCATTCATCCTGTGTCGGTAGGTCTTCCGCTCGGTGTACCGTGTCAGTCTCTTTCACTTCTACTTCTCTGTGCTCCCTTCTTCTGAAGATCCATGTCATCAGCACCGTAATGCACATCTTATCGGAGGAGGGACCCACCGAAGGCCTTCGCACACCTCAGATAGAGCATCTCCGACATAGTCAAAGTCGCTCAACTGATGTACATCAGTAATGACTCTGAGCTAATTACGCTGGTACCCACCTCGTTGAACACCTGAGCGGAAAAGCGGACCCACCACCGCCCAGCGTGTCGATACTACGCTACTCAGTAATCTGACTAGAACAGGCATGCGGAGCGCGGCACGTACTGGCGGGGCGAAGCAGTTCCGCTTGATCAATTCATCATGCATATACTTCAGTTGTAGGAACTCCTCGTCCAGATCCTCAGGCTCGGGAATTTCAGGTAGCGCGACGTTAACCTGTTCCCCAGGGCATAAGTGACAGCTGAACGCGCCGATTGCGATGAAGGGATGATGAAGGTGGACCTACCATTGCTGCTGTGAGGTCGTTCTCCTTATTATCCATGATTGGAGTCCCCCACTTCTTCGATAGTCTCTTCCCGCCTCTGAAGCGGACTTCAGTACAGCTGGTTCAAAATTGCGACCGACGACATACTCTACCGCGAGAGTATGACAATATCGCATGATGCGATCTTCCCCGCCAATCGACTCGCGGAACTCGAGAGCGGGAGTGATGGAGAAAAAAGGTGTCCAATCCTGGGTACCCGTCCATTCGTACTACAAACTTCAGCTTGGCTTTAGTTGGTCGTACAAGGAAAAGACATACTTGCCGTTGAAATGACCATTGACGAATGGTCCCCTCCGTTGGGTAGCGTGTCGACTCGTACCCGGCTGCTGTGGGGAAAGAAGATCGCAAGATGTGTTGATTCCTGCAATAGCGATGCTGAGCTGAACGTCCGTGTCGAAGAAGAGTGAACATACCTCAGTGGGACATACATGACCGCAGCACTTCTTAAGCTGTAAGGGTCGTCCAGTCAGCCAAGCTCTAACTCACCGAAAGCGACCTGAACGTGCCCATAAAGCCACTTATGGCAGTTCTGTCAAATCATCGGATCAGCGAAGACTGCAGCGTCAAAAGAAGGAGAACCCACTGCAACCCAGAAATCGCAATCCCCATTCTTCACGTCCGTCTTGATCTGTCCGATCGCATGCGCCGCGTCGACCAGGCTCATCGCGCCATATTTCCTGCATATACGCACAATCTCTTCCCAAGGGTATATGATCCTAGTCATCCATACGCATCAGTTGCATCGGACTGACTCCGTCTACAGGACAGCTCACCCTGGATTCGAGGATATAACATCCACGATGACCATTCTCACCCTTTGATCCACAGATCTCCCCAGAGGTTTACTCTGTCCAGTATAGCTCGGTATCGTGGGCTTGTTGTACTTCTCCAGCACCGATTCGGTAGCCGCTACCACCAGCGACTTTTCACATGGGAACGAGACGTCGACCACTTCGATGGTGACGCCTGGGTTTCGGTCGCATACGCATTTGACCGTTTGACCGATCGCTCCATATGTCGTCGAATCTGACGGTCACTGTCAGCCAGACAGTGTGGGGGAGCGATGGAGCGTACAAATGACGATGATATCCCCGGAAGTCCAAGCGATATTACCAGTGATGGTATTGATCGCATGTGTAGCATTGGGTACGATGACCACCTCAGACTCGGGTGCTCCGATGAGTGATGCAGTCTGCTCCCAGACTTTTGTGAGGAAAGGGAGCCAGGATCGCCGCATGAACTTGTCGGGGAAGGATTCGATCTCGTCGGTCAGCTTTCGAGCGGCTTCGATGACAGGTCGTGGAGGCGATCCGTAGCTCCCTGCAAGGTTGAGCGACGATTAGGTAGTATTGCGAGACTGACCATGATTGAGGTTGATGTCTTCAAATCCCAGTCAGTCTATGTGAGTGGAGTATGGGCAGGCTCACATTTATCGTCGAACTTCCAGTACTGTCGCATGTTATTTCCAAAATCCGGAAACCCCTCCATAGTCTTCCCCTCAATCTTGCTCTCGTCTCCATCTTGAGCTTCATCGTCCTCCTGCCCGTCGACCGCTGCTCGATCTTGCTGAACACCCGGCATTGTTTGTAGCGCTCGATACCGATCGACTCCGTCATATTCTTCGGTATTCGTTCCCATCCATACCGCGGCCTTGTCTTTCACAAAATCTTCGAAGCTAGAGAACTCTTTACAGCTTGATTTCAAAGTGATTAAGCGCACTCACCTCCAGATATCCTGACTGAGCCCGTCGAGCGCCTCACTCCATACATATACCCAAGCTTCGACGGTGCCAACATCGACTCCGCCTTTACCTTTTCGATGTCGTTCATCGTTCGGGTTCTCAGACTTCGATGCTTTGAGCGCTTTTTCAGCTTTTTCAGCTTCAAGGTTGTCTAGCGGTTCACGTTCGTTCGGTCTTAGCAGAGCTGGTGGAAGGTCGGATATTCGAGCTGGACGAGTGAGGGTTTGACCTGAAACTTTCCTACGCGAGTATTGCTACGCGGGCTTGGTTAAGCGTTGGCCATGACGGAGAAAGCTTTCATCATACCGTTCCCTCGAAGATATCGATAGCTTCGACATCTTTATATGACAAGCCTTTGACGAGAGTACCTCGGGTATTTACGTCTTCAGATATCAGGATTTTACTCCCACCTGTCAGGCTCTGCGAAGGAAGTAGCGAGACTCGACCCACTCTTTCCGCGATACTAGCTCGTTCGTATCGTCTTTACCGATGACAGCTGGATAGTCCTCGCCTTTCACACAATGTCGAGTATAGTCCTGCATGCAGTCAGTGATAGGACATCTACTGGTAATACCACTATTATCGCTGACCGGTAGCAAGGCATCTTGAAAGGTGAGATCCTCGCAGTTATGGCCCAGCACCCGTACGAGGATCGCTGGGACACATAGTGTACCGTAAAAGAAGACTGCAAGCATATTATAAATCATCCAAGCCAAAGTGAAATACCTGCTCACAGTCATATCGCTGTTCGCTAGCTTCTACAATTGTGTCTGACTGTGACATTGCATATACAGCATATCTTGATATATTCGAGTACTCAACACGCTGCCTTGCTGGGCAGAGTGGAGGACCTCCACTCCTCCTACGAACGTAGGGGGATGAAACAAGCTTTTAGCTTCGGCTCAGTGGCAAAAACCAAAGCTTGGGCCTCGCGTCCAGCTTCTGTCATCACTTTCCTGTCAGAAGCTCGTACCGAAGCTCGTCCCTAGCTCGCGGGACGAGCTGATCTCTTCCTCTTCCTTCTCTTCATCTCCTGTCATTCTGTATCATATCATTCTCGTTAAATCAGTGCAGAGATAGTATCCCAATGTCATACTCATACTCAGACCGGTGTACTACCCACCAACCTACGACAGGATGTATCGTAGACAACCAAAGCGTCCTCCCCTTCTCCCACCCAATCCATACTCGTTGCCACCCTTCGATTACCCTCGCAAGAATAGAAATTTACTCGCCGTTCCGATGCATGATACCCCTCAACTCAAAGTCACCATTCATAACCCTATCACCATAACCTCCTCTACCCTACCGGAACCACCTCGAACCGCTAGTAACCCTAGCAAGACCGCTATCCAAACTACGTCGCCCCTTCGCAAAAGCCCAGCGACTCAGGTTTTACGGAAGTGCTGGAGCTCATTTTTACCGAGCTGAACGACTCTCCCTTACCTCCTATGCCTATCACGCTGTGGAATTCGAACGACGAGACTAAGGGTAACGAGAGGATCAGTCCGGGTGAAGCAGAGGCTTAAAAAAGGCGATGCTAAAGAAACAGCTATTTGATCTGGGCAGGGTTGTAAAGGCTGGTGGGGTGGAGTGGGGAAGGTGTTCAAGGACGAGGTGATCGTGCTTGGCGAGCGCGACGTCACAGTGAGTTGTACCCATCGATGCTTTGCCAAGAGCTGACTTTGGTATAGAGGATGACTGGTGATCATCACTCCTGGCTCCCTTTTGACCCGCCACGACCCTTTCGACTCACAATCTCCTGTACCTTACCGAAACTCGTCACCTTTCTCTCAAGCCTTTCGATCTACAAAACCCCTATCCCCCTCAAAAGCCTCGCCATCCTTCACTCATTCGCTCCCGTGACACTCGAAGGCTATTCCCGAGATGATCTCCTCGATGCGTTGTGCAACATCCAGCCGGAAGAGCTTCACATCGAGTGGTACTCTGGCGAGAAGCTTCTAGCGCTCTCGAGCTTGGATAACGTCGCTGCTACACTGAGGAAGCCTTGGAAAGCTCTTGAAGTGGCGAGGAACGCACACAACGCTGCAAAGCTGGAAGAGGCGAGGATCAACTCGGTTGCTGGTATGACGAAGAAGAAGGCGAGGCTGGCGACTAAGGCGGCGAAGGCGGAAGCGGCGAGAGCGAAGGGAGTTCCCGTCCCTATTCAATCAGGAGAATCTACCCATACCGCCTTTTCCGAAGCGAGGAGTGACTCGGATGACGACATCACGATCGCGAACGGACAGCCGAAGGAGCAGGGCGCCCGATCCGACGATGGCACTTCTACCCTCTTTGATGATGAAGAGATGTACGGCGAATACGAGATGATTGCGGAACAGCAGATGGCGCTGTACGTTGCGAGACAAGCTGCGGAACAAGCGAGTCAGAACTGGACGGCGGTCAACCTTAGGAGCGGAGCTCACCAAGGAGATGCTTAGGATGTGGAAGGAAACTCTTGTCAAAATTGAGGTTCGAGCGAACTGGCTTGACATCCAAAAGCAGGTGAGCAGATCTCCAACCTACCTGAATGTCTGCGGAGTCTCGAACAGCTACGTATCGGCGCGGTTCATGGCGCTTTGAAAGACTTCGACTACCATTACGCCCCCATCTCCCGCAAGCCCGCAAGCCCGCTCGGCCGCCATATCGTCCCGGTCAACAAGATCATTTTCCCGTCCCTCCGCTCGGCTTACCGCTCGGCTTACTCAATTCACTCGACAACATTCTCATGTGGGACTTCCGCTCCCGACCGCAGAAATGGAAGAGAAAGATGGCACGTCATGCGGCAGCGAAACGAGGTGAAGAATGGATCGAGCCGGATCGTATCCCCGCTTTGAGCTGGACCGTCCATGTTCCATACGATCTATGGATGCAGCAGAAGGATCGGGTGCGATTCAAGGGTGCTGGGAAGCATAATGCCTTTGACTTTCGCAAGGACGATATGATCCGCGCGATGGGTCGGTTCCTCATTGCCGAGAGTCAGGTCTGGCGCAAACCAGGCGGGATGGACAGTGAGGATTGGACGGAACGAAAGACCTTTGAAGAAGCGATGGAATGGGTCGTCGCTCCTCGTAAATCCATCCCAAAGGAGAAAATCAAGATCAAAGGTCATCTCTTGAGCATCATCGGTGGACGACTCCTCGATGCACTATGGCTCGCCGAACATATCGATCATTGTAAGCGACAAGCGGAATTGCATCGGCTCGAGACACTTCAAAGGGAGGAGAGTGCGCTAAACGACCCAGATCCCGGTGGGAGGAAAGCGGGGTTCAACAAGATGTATGTAGGCCTTGGTTGATGAGTATGGGGGATAAGGGGAGGAGACAGGTCTTGGAGAAGTTGAGGAGGAAACATGGGGCTAAGAGGTTATCGAACGAGGTGAATTGGCCGATCTTCCATCCGAACTATAAGGGGTCGAGCTGGTCGTGAACAAGAAAGTGGAGTAGGGAGGTTGTGGCAGTGATGATTGGGTCAAGGCGTTTCTTGTGTTTTTGCTTGGCGAGAAGGGAAGGAACAGGGGATTTCATGACGGTTCTTGTTAACGATCTTGATTAACTTTTCCCGTATGCCTGTTTGTAGCTTTTCTTCATACGTAGCATCGTCTCCTCCCATAGATCTCTTACCTGTTTGTACGAGCCACCCTCATAATCATGTTGTTCATGCTTCGCTCACTGCCACACCTATGCATGTCTTCATACTCTGTACTGGTATGTCCTCCTCGGCGCGCCACCCTGCGGCCCCGTGCGGAACTGTGTCCTCCTTCCCGGTGGAGGTCGGCCACCGCTGACTCCGGCGTGATGTGGGGTCATTTGGGCTGAGCAACGCATATAAGGGGACGTTTGAGAGGTCTGAGCTGTGCGTCTCGGAGATTTGAGCTGTGGGCAGTCGATCTTTATCCTGTGCAAATTCGTCAAACCATTCGCAATACTCCTAGCCAGCTGCTCTCATCTACCGCTCTCCTTTCAAGCCGACCATGTCTACCGAGACACCTACACCTGCAGCGACAGCCCACCACAGTCATCACGACCATGCCCATACCCACGGATCGGGCCATGTTCATGAGCATGACCACAATCATGGTCATGATCCATGGTCAGGTGAAGAATACCTCTCTCGTCCAGGCGTGTAAGTCGGGTCGTCTCCACTCTCCTCATACCAACCATTCTCCATCCTTACCAATCGCTGTAACCCTTAGTCGAGGCAGTCCCCAGTCGAACGACTACGATACACTCACTGATCCGAAGCTCGCAACAGGAAAGAAACAGCCATTATCTCGCACAACTCCGTCTTACACACTCTCCACTCAACCAGTCTGACAGACGAACACCTCAAAACCCTAAACGTTCTTGAAATAGGTTGTGGTCGGTCCGATCCTTCGCTCTCCAGGCTATCGAGCTAATTACTTACCTTGATTGCTTGCTTGACTTAGGCGGCGGAGCAGTCACATCCCTTTATGCCTCGTCGTTCGGTACGATCCACGCGATCGATACTTCACCTTCGATGCTTCTCTCTTTCTCCACACATCTCTACACCTCCTCGCCCTCGACCTCATCCTCGTCCTCAGCTAAGTCCAACATAACCCACGCTCTGCATTTCCTCTCACCATCCTCACCTACCGAGTTTGCGACATTCACTGCGATGTACTCCCCTCTCCCCTCCCACACCGAGAAAAAATTACCCCCTCCAAGAAGTCGATTTGATTTGGCAGTAGCAAACCTCGTCGTACACCATATAGATGATTTGGACGGTTTCATGGATGGAGTCACTGGTTTACTCGTCGATGGCGGGTGGGTGGTTTTCACTGAGTTTGGGAAAGTGGAAGGTGGGAGAGACGTCGCTGGCGATATTCGAGCGGAGAAACACTTGCACGGAGCGAATGTATGTTTCCCCCTTTCCCCCATTCTCCCCCTCCCCTCCTGGTGTCAGTTGTCTTGACCAGTTCTGACGTGTGAGAAAGACAAAACCAGAAGGCTCGTTCAACGCTCCGGGACGTTTTCACGCAGCATTCACACCTGAATCCATCACGGCTCTACTGGAGAAACATGGTTTGGTGGACGTCTTCGCTGAGATACGCGGGACGATGCCTGTCTTTGGACCTGGGAAACCGGAGATACCTTGTCTCATTGTCAGGGGAAGGAAGGCGTTACGTCAGTAAGATCGGATGTTCACATCGGAGTTCGATAGATGCATGGCTAGCTCGTGGTATCGGTAATCTACAGATGTGGCGAGATGCGAACAGCCTCAGATCTGGTCATATCAGCTGCAAACACACGAAATGAAGAGAAAGCGAGAGACATACCAAGGACAGTTCCAAGGTCCATACCCTCCTAGCCCAGACTTTCACCTTCATCAATTCCCCTTTGGCCAGACTCGACGCGGGTACCTCAACCTCAAGTCCATCCCACCAACATTTCCGCTATAAACATCCCACATGAGTCATTACCCCTCTCAATGGGTAGCCAATGGGTAGGGATTCACCGCAGGCTTCCTCCAGAACAGTAACAACTTCTGCGCCGTAGCCATCTGTTGCTGATCGATATGGGGTGGTTCGTCACCTGGTGATGTTGGGTGAATGATACCGGTTTTGAGTAGGACGAGAGCCATGGATGAGATGATGTTTCGGCTAGGTTCGCAAGCTCGGAAACCCCATTCGTCGGTACGGTTGAAGCCGCTGCAAGAGAGAGCGAGTGTTAGCGAGCTCTCAATTCCATTAGCGAGCTCTCAATTCCATTAGCGAGCTCCTGAAGACGGATGCCAAGGTGGTGATCAAGCGAAAAAAGAAACATTCTTTTGAGATCTCGAAAGTTTAGAGGGGGTAGTGAGTGGCAAGGTGAACTACCGAACCCACCTCATACAAAGCATATCGATCAAATGCTGTTCCGCCATATTCTTCTCCTTATTAACATTCCTCTGCAAAGCCGTGAAGATCTGTCTCCTCTCCGCCAAAGCCTTCCCACAACCTTTCTTCATAGCCCTCAATTCCGCATTCCCCTGTCCAGTGATCAGATCGGTTCGAGCGAGTGTACCAGGTCTCGTGATTGAGAAGTATTCAAGTTCTTCGCGTAGGACGATGATTGCTTGTTTTGATAGGAGTGGGTTTTGGGATTGATCGGATGTTGGATCGGATGGATCGGATGGGATTGATTGTTGGGCGTGGAATAGGCTTGGGGAGGTTGGGGTACCGTAGAAGGAGGATTGGGCTGTGGACCAGAAGTCGAGGATGTATTGGAAACAATCGGCGTCGAACTGTGCGAGCGAGCAGAGCAAGCGGGCGTAAGCATTAGCGAGCACACTGTCTCCTCCGAGTCCTTCTCGTCACACGGAGTAGATGGAAGCGAGGCGGGAAGTGTACTCACGTCCACGGTGAAGACCCCATCATCAGCCCCTTCCCAACTAGCCGGTTTACTCAAGATCAATCCCTGTGGGAATAAACCCAACAACACGCTCTCAGGAAGGAGCATCAATGTCTCCCTATCGACAGGGAATATCCGACCGCGTAAATCGAGGTTGAGTCGGGAGAGGAGTTGTTGGTTGTTTGAGTAGATTGGTGGGGCTGGGTAGGAAGCAGAGACGGAGGTAATCGGGTTTGAGGGAGGGGCGGCGGAGGTGATGGGTGATTCGGACATAGTGGAGCAGGTGATATGGACCGGAACACGATGGCGCTGGCTTCGCAAGTCTTGTGTGTATTCGAGAAGACTGGAAGGGAGAAAAGGTGTGAAGGAAGATTAAATGAATGAGAAAGACAAGCACCTGGACCGGCCATTCGGTTTTGCTAGATATACCTCCGTCTGATCCTGTCCACCCACCCTCCTTGACATTTCGTCCGAGCTGCCCATACACGCAGATTAACGACTAAATGACCATCACGCACCCATAAAATGTCAGCTGTAGCTGGTCATACATTACTATGTATTATACTTTCTCCAGCATCGATCATTGTTCTTTGACTTGAAACCAGTATGCAATGTTTTGGCGTATCCCGAAACAAGAGATAGCTAAACAATGCATGACCCCAGCACACCAATACGACTAATGTACCGAAGCCGCTTCCATCATCATTTTATGATGACCCTCTTTCGAATTATTGTAGGCATATCTGCAAAGTTTGGCATCAGCTTGCGCCAAACCCGGCTGAGCCAGCGAATTACGTGTTCTTGCCCCACGAATAAACGGCGTAACCTATATCAGCCCGTCTCAGCGTTTCGTCAAGCAGTGCAATGACACCGACGTACCGATACCAAAAGGTACTATCCAGAATGGCATCTGCCCTGCGAGTCTGCTGAATCCGTTGAAGAGATATCCGGAAAAGACGCCTTTCATTGCTTTTTGCTTGTAAGGCGAGAGGGCTGCGGCGAGCGAAGAGAGGCGGAACGAGAAGGGAGGAACCACGGAGGGTATGATGTCGAATAAGGAAGTGTCGGAAGTCAAAGGTGGGAGCGGAGTTTCATGTAGCGTTTGAAGTTTCGATAGGCAGGCAGTAAGAGTTGAACGAGAACACGCCGCCAGAAAGGGAGGAAAGGAAGGAGCGATGACCGTTACGTGGCCCATATCGTAAGATGAATAGTTCGTTGACCATATCATGAGATAAACGAAGATGATTATTGGCCGAAGTAGAAAGTCGAAAAAGGAAAAGATGAGAGGGGATATATACGTCAGTTGCTGCTCTGAACATGGAGCGAGAGAGCGCACTATACTGAACAATCCCCTTCTGCTTCGGTCCGCCCATATCGCCCCACCATCCGATCTGCACTGAATCAGTTATACAGCCTACAAGCGAGACTCCGTCGTAATCTGAGTCCGAGAAAAGCTCACGTAGTGCTTGGCTGGATGCGAGGATTTCGTCGTCAGCCTGATGCCCAACAACGACTTGGACGAAACTCACGCTCGGGCATCCCGCTGAGCGCGGAGAGTGTAGGTCTCATCTCGCCGGTCCACTCCACTGGTCAGGTCAAGAAGGAATGGGTTATGCGTCTACTGGAAAGTGGATCAAATATCAAATACCCTCCAACTGCCCTCACCGGAATTAAGCCAAACTCCGCAAACCCCATCCCTCGTGGTGTTCCTGCTTCTTCCCCCCTCTCGCCAATCCACCCTCATCTTTGCACACAACCACCTCGCAAAACCGTCTGCTACATTTGTTCCTCCTCCTTGTCACCTGGGTGTACGACCTCTCCTTT
>JAABUH010000145.1_pt1 | contig 106731 bp, 137 predicted proteins | sample 5559121 | NCBI WGS metagenome assembly JAABUH01 (sample SAMN10711871, study PRJNA513364) | rock metagenome | isolation source: Antarctica rocks | place: Antarctica: Victoria Land, Battleship Promontory nord | collected 2015-12-28
CTTGTGACGATGACTCCGAAACTTAGCTGACTCGACATTTACGTGAATGAGTGTGGACTTGACCTTTACTTGAATGAGCGTGGGGTTTGGGTAACGATCTGGTTGAAAAATGCATCGAGGCATATACGAGAAGGTCCATACCGTTGCGCCTCAAATTTCCAAAGGCGGCCTCGCTCTCCCTCTGAGCCTAGGAACCCCACAACCATGACTCTCCCCACCCAACTCGCTGAAACCCCTGGCGCAACTTTCTCGACACCGACAGAGTGCATCTCGCCTGCTCTCCCGGCCAAGGCTCCGCAAAGCTCGCTCTCAGCGCGGCCATCCAGTACAAGGGCGGAGGGAAGGTAGCGAGCACCTACACCTGCAGTTCCTGCTTGTTGATTGAATTGTCGGCGAAGTCGAGGTAGAGGTCGTTCGTATCGTTTCCGAAGGGGTTTCTCCGCCTCCTCGCCTATCGCTGCATAGCCAACGACTCCATACGATGTATCCGGTGGAAGGCTGTTGATCAGCTAGCATACGCTATTGGTAAGACTGGACTCACTACCAGAGCTGGCATGGATGGATCCATCCGAAGCTTACTCGGTACAGCTGAAATAGGAGGACAAAGCGATGACTTCAAGCAAAACCTCCCGGATGTCCGCATGAAAACTTCACAGAATAGGGTTAGTAGTCGAGATCCGTCCCAAGGTTGACATCGCCTCGCTCATTGAGGCGGAAGCAGCGATGACGGTATGATGGTGGGAGAGATCTATTGTCTTCGGCCGCTGACCGGTGCGATCTAGCTGGATAAACGCGCGACTAACTTTTTCTGCTTCGGTTCCCAAATCCCGGTGTCGTGGACTAAATGCTTATCGCCACCCGGCTTTCTAATGCCGGCAATAGGAAACGGAACGGAAGCATCATTAAAAAGTCATTCATTGTCCCGGCTACCAAGCTTCTTCCTCTTCTTCTTCTTTACCTTCTTCTTTACCTATACCTATCCACCTCCGTTATGTGATTCGTCTCATTTCATGTCATTCTACTACGAGCCATGAACCCTGCCCCGTCATGGTGACCCAGACTGTCCCGAGCTTCTCGCTCTCTAACGCTGGAAAGAGGCCACATCCTGGTGATTCCGCTCTCCAAACGTAAGTGTCAGGTATCTGGTAGTTATTTACTGGTCATCCGCTGAATTTGGCAGTTGTAGATCTGCTACAGCTCCTCGTGGTGATCAGAGGCAGCCGCCTCAACTGCGACAGAATATCCAGCCTTTCCGCCGGACAGCGACTCAGCCGCCCCGCCGAAACTCCCTCAATGTGAAATACGACCTTCTGACTGGGAAATCTGCTGGACAACGCAAACCCTTCAGAGAGGTTGAAGCGCAAGAGGCTTCCAAGAAGAGGCATAAAGAGGCCGGAAATGAGGTATTCAGAGCGATTGGTCTACCGGAGATCGAGTCGCCTGAGCCACTTGAGGAGGGGATGGAAGACATCAACGGGACTAGAAGGTTCGGGCTTGGAAATGCCGCTCTGCCCGCGACGGTGGGTCCGATCTACCTCCGATAAGATCTCATCATGTCTTCCTCCGCTGATATGAACAGAATGGGACCGGCTCACCACTGCCGGGTTGGCTTCATGACGTCGTATACAATTATCCAGCATATCCGCCGCAACCGTTCTCCAATCAGGGCCATAGCGTCATACTATTCCGGCACGGTCCTTATCAGGTGCCTCCTCACCACGCATACATCGAGCCAGATCTTCTTGCTCAGTTTCCCGGATACATCTATCCATACAACGGCTATGCTCCCTCTCAGCTTCCCCCGTTGTGGCAGGGTCCTTTCGCAAACATCCCGCCCCAGGCCGCTTCCACACCCCGGCGTCCTCATGCTGCAAATCCGGCTCCGGAGAGGTTACATCAGCCCCCTCCATTTGATGCCCGACCGCCTCGACAGCGGTCGCAGTCCTCTCGATTCCCGGTTCGAGGCATCCTCAGCAAGCCGGATGCGTCTTCGGTACCGATCACCGCGACGTCCATCGGTGAAAGCGTAACGCTCGAGAATAGAGTCCGGTGGTCTTCACCTCAGGAGTTCCTCTTTTCGCCAACTGCTTCGTACAGCTCGGCATCAATCCCATTTTTGGTACCCTACCCCTCCACACCTGTCATCTGGGCGCCTGACCCGCCAATTTCGATCAGTCAACCACTGCCCACCCCCTTGGAGCTGTACCAGGCCCCACGACTGCAGTACAACGACCAAGCACCGCTCAGCTCATCACCTCTGAGCCACGAGATCAGTTTCGCCAACCCAATTCAAACGGCCCTCCAGCCTGTCGAAGATCCTGCTCCTCGTCGACGTCTGAAGCGGTCACTCAGCAATGGTGACAAGCCTTACAGCCTCGGCAGTACGCGACAAACGGTACAAGAGATTCCTCATCGTCCCGTCCCGATGCCGCTGGCTGAAGCTCACGAGGCGATTGTTGCTGAAGCCAAAGTATGTTCCTCTAAGAAGGCCAAGGCCGCAGCCGAGAATACCAAGAAGAAGGCGAAGGCAGTAGTTCGGGCTCTGGAGGACGCTGTGGAGATAGATGGCTACGAGTCTGATGAACTGAATCTCCGGCCCGAAGCTTCTGTCATCGCCTCTGAGGTATGTTAATGATCTCCAGCTGAAGGCACTGATGAAGCCTCGATCAGGTATGGCGGCGTCGAGGAATCCCTCCATCAAATAGTACTCGCAATCTCCTTCCTCCACCGATTGACGAAGCTCGATCTATCACCTCAAGCCAATCATGGGCAAGTTCGCAAGATCTCGCTTACCTCGCCCAGAATGACAAGCGTCTCGTGCAACCTTCCCCCCCTCCAAGCCCTACACCAACTCCAAGCTCACCCGGCCCGGCTCCAAGGCAAGTCCGTGTAACCGACGGAGCATGGTCAAAGTACGACATTCCAAAAGCCAAGCTCAACGGTCCCAAGACGCTCAAGAATCTCTACAGGAAGAATGATGCAAAACCGCCGAAACACTACAAGTCACCTCCACCTTCAGCGATCTACGAGGATCTACCGGAATCGATCGCCGAGTTCTCCGAAGACGGATCGCTACCGCTGCTGTTCGGAACCGAGTCAAGATTGTCAAATATCGATGAGGAAGACGAGGAGGAAGAGAAGGCGGCAGGGATCGAAGTGAAGAGTGCTGTGCCGGACTATTTTCATCAGATCAGGAGGAAGGAGACGCCTATCTTTGGGGAAGAAGGAGGCGGGGAGAGGGGGTTTGACGTTTGGAGGGATCAGTACTAATTCGGGAGAAGGTCTCAAGCACACTAATCGAAACCTATGTACTGTCGATGAATCGATCTCCTCCAATGAGCGGAACTGAGTACATCATCCATGAACTCGCACATCTCTTATCAGAGGCGTATGGCTCCTTACATAGTTAGGTGGCTCGCAGTGATAGCCATGATTACTACTAGCGTTTCAATCTCTTTCCTCCACGCATCGCGTTTCAACGATCGAACCCGAAGGACCGGGAACGCTAACGGGTGCCTATGCCTCATCGCAGAAGATCTGTACGTGTTTGTGTTCCCTTGCCGGCATGCAATCCTGAGAGGGTATCCGAGTGACTTTGAAGGGGCCACGACGATTGAAAGCCGTCCCGGTTTCCCGAGGTTGTTAAGTGGTTCCGACCGTTTGGATCCGCGAGCAACCACCTTCGCGACCCTCCGGACCCTCACAGTTCCGTGTACAGAGTGAGCGTATCTGTTTGGAAGGGGAGTAGCCTTCGTCAGGGTTCTGAGAGCGGATACGATAGCCTTGAAGATCAGCAGAGGCCCGTCCAGACCCGATCAATGCGGAATTATCACCTGCCAGGTACCCAACTCCCGCTCTCCAAGCCAAAATCCCATATGCCTTTTATGTCCCAACGGAAGCTAGGGGGTCCGGAACAGAGATATTCAAATACTCCGCCGCGGCACGGTCAGGCACGAGGCGTCGGGTTTGTGGATTGTGGGCCTCCTTGTGTTTTGGGGGAAGAGGATGATGAGCGGGAAGATGAGGGAAAAAGGTTTCATCCGTGTTATTTGTCGCCGCGATCTCGGGAAGGGGGGACCAGGGGTTGGAGAAAGGCGTTGGTTAAAGGCACCGGTACGAGATACGCCTTTTGGCATCAATAAATGTGATAGATCAGATTTCATCGGATTTTTCCTGTTACCTCCTTTCCGCAAAACGTTTCGGATTCGTTTCATCTCTGCAAACTTGAGATCATCGTCACGATCAACATTTTACTTTCGTAGAAGGCTTGTTTTCGGCGAGAGTTTATGATAAAGAATTATCGAGAGGAGGCGACTCGCCGATTCGGCTTTGTTTACGAGATCAACAAAGGACGGGGGCGGAAGGGGTTCATCCCATCAATAGTCGATCACGTCAAAGTACGATCATCTTTTCGAGGCGGAAGAAGTTGTGCAAGTACGGGTTGAACCTTGCGAAGGTTTTTGAGTCGGTCAAGGAGTGGAATATCTTAGGCCATTGAGTCAAGATCTGCGCGAATGATCCGACGAGTCCGATCGATTGCTGGGGAACAGTGTCATTGCCCCAAGAAACGTAGATAGGTGGGATCGAGTTCAGCAAAGAGGCAGGACTAGAGGAAGTGGAAGGAAGGAGGGTTGAGGTAAGGCGGTGCTTGGGTGGTCAACGGAAAGTGAGTCAGATATCAGTGATCCCTAGAGGTCTCTTGTTGAGATGTAAATCTGATGGGATGTAGCGATGAATCCCACACCTGCCAAGCGAGTCAGGCGCTCCTCCTCACCCGATACCTCCCCTCCCAGCTTGACCCGTCCCGCTCGTCCACCATCCGCACCAGCATTACAACCCATCCTTCCCCCTCCTATACCCTCGCCATACCTCGCTGGCCCGTCATTGCCACCTTCGGCTGGACCATCCAACTGGCAATCCGGACGGCCGCCCCAGCGTCAGTCATTGGGTCCGAGGTCTCCTTCTTCCGGTGGCGGATCGCCGAGGATAGAGGGAATTGATGAGGGGAGTGAGGCGGGAGCGATGTATAGCCGGGATGTTTCCAGTAGGGCTCCGAGGAGTATGATGGCTTGTACAAGGTGTCGTAGGCAAAAGTGAGAGCTCTTCCACTCCCCTTGTAGCTGGCTCGGTCAGAGCTGATCAAAACTAGGATGAAATGCGATGGTCCATCCCAAGTCCCATGCCGCGGATGTCGCCAATCCGGTCAACCATGTATCTTTGAAGCCCGCTCCCGACCCAAATCCATATCCGCCATCCCTTCTCGCCCGCCACCCTTCTTTGCCGGATCACTTCAAGGTAGACCAGATACACCAACCGGTGCCCCAGGCTTCTACCCTGCCGGAGCCCAACCCGCACCACCCATCACTTCCCGTCCAGAACCATACGCCCTTCGACATGCCCGAGAACCTATGCCTCCACCTCCAGCTACCTCTATCAGCTTCCTCACCTCGCCTTATCCACCTCTTCCCCCTCGAGCTCCGACCCCGCCACCTCCGTTGAATCCTCCAAACCCGTACTACCAGCCACCTCCCTTACAAGTCCCACCTTACTCAGCTTTAGCTCCTTTTCGACCACCCATTGCCTCCTCAGAAACACGACTGAACCACCTCGAGGCCGCAGTCCGCTCACTCTCCACACTGCCAAACGTCATCGCAGCCGTACAAGCATCGCTCAACCGCCTTCAACGATCTCCCGACTCCCTGGTCGCCGCTCGACGAGCTCGGGAAACGGTGATAGATGTTCCCGAGGCTGTATGGGAGAACTATCGGTCCCGAGCATGGCCACTGACACCCTGGCTTGTGGGGTTGCGCGAAGCTCAAGGTTTACCCGGGATGGTAGTGGATTGGCTAGGGAAGAGGACGACATCTGATACTCGGAGAGATGGGGAAAGTGCTGTTGCTGGCGTGATAGCGGAAGTCGGGAGGTTGGTGGCTGATAGAGTGGAGTGGACGAGGGAGGAGGTTCGAGCTCTCGGAGTCCTGGCGTGAGTCGTCGCTTCCAGTGGACGACAGTAGAACGGTTGTGCTGAAAAGGGACCGCCGTAGAACATGGAGCGATGACCCAACCCTCGCTTGCCTCGCTATTGGTCATGCTCGGATATCAGGATTGGACAGAATCTATAGTCCCCGTAGGACGCATGACGATTGGCGAGAATGGATCTACCTGACCATCATGGACCAGCTGTACGTCGAACTTCTCTTGAGTCGAGTCTGATAGGATCCCCCTAGGTGTCAAGTACCAGATCTCCAGTCGCCTGTCACAAGTGATACGCTAGCTACTATCTGGCGAGATCGTTTGTCTACCACTGCTCCGGGGGATCTTGCGGTTCGTGATCGGGATCTCAAGCTGCTCGCTTGGTTGGAGTATTCCGAGACGCTTGTCGAGGGTAAGTTCAGCTCATACGAACATCTGGTCTCATGCTCACCTTGAGTATGAACAGTTCATCGAGCACAACAGCTCTCCCGCTCAGCAAACGCGATCGAATCCGAAGCTCTGGCGGAAGAGGCGATGAGCGAGCGCGGTGAACCCCCTGGATCAGCTCGAAGAGAAGGCGGTGGTGGGCCGGAAGAGCGAGAAAGAGAGACGGAGCGACGCAGAGCGATGGATTCCTGGCGGAAATGGGCGAGCAAGTGGGAGGCCTGGGCTGGTGGATGGGCTGCACGGAATGACCCGTACGCAAGGGTCTGAGACAAAGCTCGGGGTAAGCTGAAGACTGTTTACGCATACAGGATCTTATCGTTGCACTTCAACTACGCGGTCCTATTTACAGCTTCACCCGTTTTCTTGGCGAGTGCGAGTGTATGGGACGATATGGCTCAGGCGCATGATGGGTATCAACAGCTTGAGAGAGGGAGAGACGCGGCTTTTGCCGTCATCCAGGCGATCTGCTCGGTGAGTTGCGCTTCTGCGTCCTTCTCAAAGTCTAGACTGACCGGATCAGCCTGAGATTGGCCGTACTCTCCCTTAGTCAGTCGTCTCCCTCGCACAAGTAAAACATTGCTTAACCGTGCTTTTCGTCAGCTCCTTTGCACTCTACCGTCCCCTTCTAGCCCTAGCCCTCGCCCACTTAATCTGCTTGGTCACCTCACTACCTCATTCCCCCTTGATATCACTACAACACGTCCAAACCGTGCTTCGATCGACTTACGATACCCTCTCATCCGCACAACCTATCGATCAGGGTCCTACCTCGTTATTAGCCGAGATGGTGGAGAGTGGACATGTGGTTGGTATAGGGAAGAAGGAAGTCTTGGGTTTTGAGCCCGGACGGGAGCTTTGGAGGAGGATCCTCGGATGAGGTAATTTGCTTGAGAGGATGGAGCTTGGAAAATGAGGAGAATGAGAATGAGAATGAGCTGAGCTCGTTGACCGAGCTCGAGATGGATTGATCCGTTGGGGTTTTGGGGTTTTTACTATAGGATATGAGGGATATATCTTAACGACGTTTACGATACCGTAATTTCTTTCCGGAAGATGACCCTGCATCGCATAGTAAAGTATATATGTATATATGACCTCATGGATCCTTGTCTCACGCAGCGGGTCGACTGGGCTGGGCAGGCTGGGGACTGTCAATCAGGTAAAAAAGAATGATACAACAACATACATGTCGATGATGATGATGATGATGACTGATGTCGGAACGTACATGCCAATGATGACGACTGAAAGGCCCGAGCATATCCTCGAACAACTTCTTACTCCTCTTCACGACCACTCGCCCGTCCCAGCCGTGCAGCTCTTGGCGCAACAGCCCGACCTCTTTTTCGTTCACCTTCGGTTGCGACATGTACACGCCTCGAGGGCTGAACATTGAACCCAGGTACCGTTATATCGTACGTCCGATCTAAACGAACTTTTCTTAAGCAGCGCACAACGGGCCAGAGGAGCAACAATTAGACAGACCCAGGAAGAAAGCCGTATCCTTCAACTCAACCTTATCCGACCTCCGATGTTTGGCAACCCGTATACTCCCTCTTGCAGCTTCATCCACGAAAGAATCCAACACCTCGCCCACGACCTGTTTTCAGATCTCGTCAGCGATGCGCCTCGATAACACAAACAACCTAGAGATCTGCTAAGTGAGAGGAGACCACGCGCTGACCTCTGTGATCCCCATCTCCATCTCCAGACCCGGTGCTAACTCCCCTAGAAACTCCTTCATCTTCCTCCTTCTCCTCGTCGGTTCATCCTCTACAGGCTCAGGTCGTCTTTGCGGCTCAACCTTCACCGGAGGGTTGGCCGGAACAGAGGGAGCGGAAGGGTTCGTCGTCCCACCCACAAAGGCAGCGGTAGGGGCGGGTCTGGCTATACCTTGGACTTGACTGGTTGCGGGGGGACGAACGTTGACGTTATTGGGATTCGGTGGTCGTGCTTGTGAGGAGGATCCGGCTGCTGCATTATTCTGTTGCGCCTGTTTCGACATGTTTGTCCAGTATTGTGCCGAAGCGTTGAATCGAGCTTTCAATCTCGGATCCTGTTCTCTCCTCGATCAGCCGCCGTGGTCATTCCCTCTTGATCGAACTTATCCAGACATAAAGTGTATCCACTCACCGAATCAAGGACTATATTCCTCTCATTCACCTCAATCTTGAGATACTGACTCAATTCCTGTAAAGTTATATAACCACCTTGTATACCCCTTATCGAAGCGTTCATCTGTTGATACCTACTCGCTGCAGCAGTGGCCTGATCGATATCCGCTTTGAATTGTTCTTTCGTGATCACCGCAGGACCTGATTCCCATTCTTTTGTCGGATCGAGGTGGGATGGGAGGGAGAGGAGTGGGTTGGGACGGTTACTTAGGATTGCGTGGAGGATGATGGGTCGGGTTTGGGTGATTATTAGTTGACGGAGCTGAGTTAAAGGGGTTTCGAATTGTCAGTGAGCAAGTCCAGGTCAGATAGTTCAACAGGATTTGAAACGATTCAACCAGTCAGGCCAGGTAGTGTCGATGTGCGGAAACGTGAAAAGGGGAACCCACCTGATTCTGCTGGAGTGGAGTAAGTCTCCCGCTGTGATCCATTGCGAGGAGGTTGTGTAGGTTGGAAAGGATGGAGTTGACATCGGCTGATCTGGCTGGCGGGGGACGAGCTAGAGAAGGGTCCATCCCGGCGGGTACGGGCTGAGGAGTTTGTGGGGCGGACATGGTGGGAGGAGGAGAATGGTAATTCTCCCACCGTAAAACTATTAAGAAAGTAAGGGGGAAAATGGAGCTTGGAGAATCCAATGCAAAGCGGGGAAATCTCGGAGTATTCATTGATACCAGATCTTCAAATGTCAGGCTCACTCTACATACTGCTCCGTCGGAATTGAGTTTAGGCTTGTTCAGCTTATTTAATCCTCGCTCTCTTTGCACAGATAGGATGCGACGACGATAGCATGACATCCCCTTCGGAGGATCTGCGACCGGTCACAAACCTGTCCGATCGCGTCGCATCCGCCACGATCAGTCTCTACTCCTCCCTTCCTCGGCATGGCAAACCTATACTGCGCGACAACGGTATCCCGGAATACACGATCCTCTCCGCCCTCTTCATCTCTACCCAAGACCAAATCTTCCCAGTATCGCTAGGAACAGGCGTCAAATGTCTCCCTGCGAACAAGCTACCACCACTAGGCGATATTGCACATGACTGTCATGCGGAAATCTTGGCTAGACGGGGGATGATGCGATGGCTGATCGCTGAAGCTGGACAGGTTGTGAAGGGTGAGACCAATGAAGGTGTGTTGGAGGAGAATGAAGGGAAATTCGTACTCAAAAAGGGTGTGGAGGTTTGGCTGTACGTCTCTGCTCTGCCCGTAGGTATGCTCTCCACGTAACTTTTCTTGCGATACTGAGAATTCGTTGGAGTAGTGTGGAGACGCTTCGACCCTGTATACAGCCGCACATCAGCCGACCGAGATGGCGACCCTCAAATCATCTCTTACAAGTCAAGCCGTAATGTCGACCGCCGGACAGGTGGTACGAGGTCGAAACGGGTATGAGAATTACGGTGCGATCCGTACGAAACCCGGTCGAGCGGATTCCATACCTAGTATCTGCATGTCATGTTCGGATAAGATCGCTTCCTGGTCGGCCCTTGGACTACAAGGAGCGATGCTGTCGGATGTTTTCGAGCCAGTGTGGATCGAACATGTTGTCATCGGAGGGGTTGAGGAGATTCCGCCTGATGGTGTGAGATTGGAGGAGGGGATTGTGTGGAGGCATAGGATCAAAAAGGAGGTGGAACGATCGCTCTGGGGACGGCTCAGTGGAATGGACGGTATGGGTCGACCACGATGAACCAATCAGAGCTGATGGAAGACTCAGATCGTCTGCCGTATCCATATCACCTCCACAAACCCCGGATCCACCTTAGCACGATCGACTTCCCACACTCCAAACCTATTTTACAAGCTACGGCAGCCTTCGAACCAGTTCCAAGCGTTCTCTGTGTGTCTTACATCCCCTCGTTATCCCCAACACCCGAGATCATCTACAACGGCTGCCGACAGGGCGGGATCTGGAAACCGCCAGGCGATATTCCAATACCCGCTAAAGGTCGATCGAGGCTTTGTAAGCTCGAGATAATGGTGGCGTACATCGAGCTCAGGGAGATGCTGTCCATCATTGATCCAGACAAATGGCCGTAAGTCACGATTTGGAAAGGCTTGAATCGCTGATTCTCCACAGGTCCCCACCGGAACATACCACGTACTATGCCTTGAAACGTCCCCCAAGATCGGTATATCAAGAAGTCAAGACCAATGTGAGAGGCTGTCCCGGTGAACCAGCAGAGTTGTCGGGCTTCGAAAGATGCGGACCATTTGCTGCGACCGCTGGAGGGGAATGGACGCCTTTTCGAGGTTGGATCGTGATTGGCGAGCGGTTTGAGAGCTTCACGCGGAGGGGGACGAAGGTGGAACTCTCGTTCTCGCGTCAGCATGAAGGTGATGATCAACTTGCATCAGCTGGTCCTTGCCTCGGAGAAACAAAACAGGTAGCAGGGTAAGATATGGCGGAGGGAATAGCTTTTCGCGTACGCAAACGGTTTTGTAAACCCCGAACGAACAATGCGGAGAACGCCCCTGATACAGTATCTTTTAAGAAGCGGTAAGTCAACGGGAAAAACCAACTAGTCACACAAACAAGTGGCCGGAAAAAAGCCCCAAAAAAATCTGACCGTGCGTCTTCGGCGTGCCCCGGACCCGGGGGCACACGAATAACGAGATAAAAAGCAGCTGTCTGTGATGGTTCCTAGCGGGCCCAAATTACAAAGTCTGCTACGCGGTCGTATAGACGGGCCGATCGACGTATATACCGCGCATTACGTCTCTGCTTCCGTCGGGTTACGTCGACCGAAGACGCGCTCCCATGAAATATCACTTACGAGCTCAGCGATTTCGTACGACTCTCTCTCTGAGAACAGAAATCTCTCATCGAACCGGCTTGAGACATCATGGAGATCGAGTATGAGGCTCCTTCTTCATCCGCCGAACCTTCTTCCGTACGCCCCGCGATACTTGAGCGAGAACCTTCGCCTGAACCCGAACCCGAACCTGAAGAGGAGGAAGAGGATGATGAAGGGGAGGTTGCGGCAGAGCAAGCTGGTACGTCGATATCCATTGAGCTTGATCGACATTCAGCTTGATCCACCCACCTTCATCATCTGCCATCAGCGTCTTTCTCAACATTGGCGGTTCCTTCTGAATACTACGAACTTCACCTTCCTTCCCAGCTTGCAATTGGCTTCTCCTTGTCATGCCCTCCCCTTGCACTGATTTCGCTTATCTATTTTCTGGACAGGCCCCAAACAAAAAAAGAAACGAATAATCAAACAACGTCAATCCCTCGCCGAGAAACAACCCGGAACAACGATCTTCCCCATAAGTCGGATCAAGAGGATCATCAAGGCGGATAAGGAAACGGATATGTTGACTGGGGAAGCATGTTTCATGGTCGCGGTGGCTACGGTGGGTTCGCTTCAAGTTACCGACTCGAAGATTTCCTCTGCTCACAAGGATGTTCGTCGTAGGAATACTTTATAAAACACTTTATGGAGGAGGGTTATACGAAAGCTCGGTTGGATAAGAGGCGGATCGTGAACTACAAGGACATGGGTAAGTCCCTACCGCCCCTTACGTGTTTAGTAAAGCTGACATTCGATATGGATAGCGGCAGTAGTAGCTCGATCAGACGAGTTCGACTTCTTACGAGGTGGGTCCGCTGCGTCAAACGTTCATCTTCCTTGCCTCAGACCTCGAACTCCGGATGAGCAAATTCAATCGTATCATTGTCATTCTTATTGGGAGACGTTGACCCAAGGTCGACTTCAAAGACCTGTAATCTTCTCGCTGAACCGCTTTTCTTCCCCTTTTCTACATCGAACCCCTTTGGAGAGCAGCTGACGATGGCAGATGTAATACCCGCTCCAATGCCAATGTCCGAAGCCCTCGAAAGGCGAAAACAAAAGAGTCAGTCATGATGCGTCCTGGAAATTCAAGACCTCTCGACCCTCAAGCGAAAAAAACAAGACCCCATCGCTGACACCCGCATAGTGATGGCAGATGATAACCCGACACTTCATGAAGACGCTCAACCCCTCCCCGGTGATTCAGCAGACGATCTTCCCCCTCTGGTACCTTCGACGAACCCACTCTTCCCCAACGCGATCGTGAAGAAACCTCCCAATACGCATGCAAAGTCGAGTCAATCGAAACAGACTGACAAAAAGGCACCGAGTACGCCGAAGGTTGTCACGGGGAAGAATGCGCCGGTACGTTTTGCCATCTACTCGGAAACTAAGTATGTCTAGACGCTAATAACGGAGTAGTCTACGCCTCATAGTCTGACGACGAGAAACTCTGCTAGGCGGAGTACGGCTGGAGATGGGGATATGCCTGAGATGGATGGCGAGGTGGGCATGGATCCGGGGGTGCAGAGGATGGATAGTGAGGTGATTGCCAGCTCTGTCGGGGTGGATGACGGAGAAGGCGAGCGGATGCAGGAGGGCTAGGCGAGACTGACAGTGTGCATATGATGTCATGATATGTAGTAGCGTGAGGTAGTACAGTACAACAGACCAAGCTACAACAGAAGGGTATACAATGGAGCAAGCAGCTCGCTACGCCGTGACAGAGTACATCCCAACCTGAGGTGCTTCTCCAAACCCACCATTCGCCATCGATCCGTCTACCATCCCCGTAGCGATACCCATTCCTTTGCCTCCGACTTCAGCTCCAGCTCCTCCTCCGCTCTTCTGCACCATCCCCATAGGAGGCGGTCTCGGCCTCGCCGCCAAAGCCTTCGTAAGCATATCCCCAATAACCCCTAGTTCCCAACCAGCAGCCCTCCAGACCCCTGTCCCTCCAGCACCACCTCCACCACCACCCGTACCTCCCCCTTTCCCCAGTCTCTCCCCAAAAGCCCTCGTCAATCCAATCAACTCCTCCAAAGCACCCTCATCCCCCATCCCCATCCCCATCCCAACACCCTCCTCATCCCCCCAACCAACACCACCTCCTCCTCCTCCTCCTCCGCCAGACTTCTTCTTAACCCCTCCTCCCAAACCAGACAAAACCCGCCTCTCATCCTTATCCTTATCCTTCTTCCCACTCGGTTCTCTGAAATTCGGGTTATTACTCCTTTGCCACTCGAGGTAGAGTAAATCGTATGATCGTGTCCGACCATTGACGGCACGTTTCGCTCCGACGGTATGGGTCTTGCATGTTAGTGAACGGGAACAGGGGAGACCTTTATCGTTTATAACGCCGCATTGACGGTCGTAGTTGACTGGGCATGAAGCTGGGGAACGGTAACGGTATCAGCTCGAGTCAGGCGAGAAAAGGAGGGTAAGGGGGAAGGAAAGCGGGACAAAGCAGTCTCGAGAAAAGGAGATACAATTCATGGGAGCTCGATAATCAGAAGAACTCAGCCAACGGAAGTGCAGTAGTTAAGACAACGATCATCTGGTAAGGGCAAGCAAGCGGCTCCAAGACGGGGATACGTTGTGTTGAGAACGGGGGCAGCAGTCTGAATGAAAACGAAGGCGAAAGCGACGACCGGACCCACCTCGCTGTCGCTTCCTCTCAGCAATCTCATCCCTTTCCCTAGCCTTCGCCTCCCGCTTCTCCACTCTCAACCTCTCCTTCTGTATCTTCTTGATGTCGCTCTTCTTGAGACCTTTGTAAGAGTGTACGTCGAGGATGGTGCTTGGGAGGTCTGGTTCATCGTCCGAGAGGGGTTTCCGGCGTTTCTTGGTGGGTGAGGCGGAGGTGCTTTCGGAGACTACGTTTGCTTTTTTAGCGACGTGACGATGATGATTGATGGGAGAGATCGCAGGATGGTAATGGATAGGAAGGGGTAGGAAGAGGTTGAAAGAGGTATGAAGGCAGGAGCGTGAATCACCTTCGCTAGCTCGACGTTTTTTACTTGGATCCTCCTTCGCTTTGATCGTCTTCTTGTTAGTCAATGGAGCTCCATCGAGCACATGAGCGCATATCCCTTCATTGGCAACGAACATTAGTCGACTACCCAGATTGAGTGAAAAACCCCGGCACGGCTCACGCTTATGCTCCCCAAAAGCCCACTCGAGAACAACCTTCCCACACCGCTTACACCTCATCAACCCCCTCCCAGCTTCACCTTCGCCCTTGAGTGGGTAGGTCCCGAACATGTCCATATCTCGGTCTGGGATGAAGTCGGCTGGTGGGCGGGGTGGTGAGTCCGCTTCGGGCGAGGGGGTAGGGGTGGGAGGGGAGAATGTGAATGGTGGTCGGGGGGAGGAGGGGTTCTTGAGCTGGAGTGGCATGGTAAGAGACACAATTGAATGAGCAGGTGAAGGAGAGAATTGCGGCGACCGCAAGCAAACGGATGGGGGATGGATGCGGTGAAGGGAAGGTTAAAGTGAGAGAAGGTAGATGGTATTGGGCAAAGGGAGAAATTCGCGTGTTAGTTCCGGCCGGTCCGAATGAGCAGAATGACGATCAGAAGCTATCTGTAGATATCTATGCATGGACGAGTGCGTTCCCAAAGAAGTACCTGCCATTCCGTTTACCCAGCTACTCCCTGATCCCATACTTCTCCTTATACCCCTTCATCTCTCCCAACTCCCTCTCCATCCCACCCTTCCGTTCCAGATACGACATGATATCACTCATCACCAAAATAGGTTCTACCGGAACCCCAAACTCCTCCTCAACCTCTTGAACCGTACTTCGTCCACTACCACCTTCCCCCGCACCACGTTCTTGCCGATCGACCAACTGGACTATCCCGACTAGCTTTGCTTTTGGGTGAGAGGTGATGATGGTGATTGCTTCTCGGATGGCTTTTCCGGATGTAAGGACATCGTCGATGATCACTATCCTTCCTTCCAAAGGTGCGCCGACAAGCGTTCCCCCTTCCCCATGCTACGATGCGAAAATCCAACTCAGCTCAGCTCGGCTAATCCCAAATTCAACACGAAGAAAAGCTGGTGTAACCTACGTCTTTGACTTCCTTTCGGTTGTAGCAATACCTTTCATCCTTCCCATAATCCCGTTTCAGCGCCACCGCAGTGATAGCAGCCAACGGAATCCCCTTATAAGCCGGACCGAAGAGTATATCAAATTCCGGTATCCTCGAACTCGTCAAGATCTTCGCATAAGCATTGGCTGTAGCATCGAGGAGTGAACCGGTATACAATAGGCCTGCATTGAAAAAATATGGTGAGACTCTAAGGAAAGGAGTGTTTATCTTAGCTTGGAAGGTGATTCAAGGGTGAAGAGGGACCGACCGACCGGATTTGAGGGTGAATGTACCGAAGAGGAGGACGTTGTTTGATATCGCTGATTCGATAAAGGCTATTTTCGCTGCGTCGAGGGGGTTGGTGACCGACATGGCGAGGACTTCCCGGTTAGTGGACGGGAAAAGAAAAAAGAAACTATTGATTTACTGAGGAGAGGACCGCGATACTCCTGAATGCAAAGCGCAAAGTGGCGGACGGCTCTGGCGTCGGATACGGGCGCAACATCCCAAGCAATATCGATTCTTTTGTGACCCTGCCCAACCGACCAATCGTTCACTATCGTTCTGGTCCCTCCACCTTGATCTCACAGTAAACCGTCACGATCAACCGCAGGCTGCGACTGAGAATTTATCGGGCCGACGGAATCTAGCTGAAGCAGAGCTCTCCTATGTTGTCTCCACATGTCGGCTGGAAATCTGAGCTTTTTGAACGTTTTGGCGTTTTGGGATGGCAGCACCGTTCACCTCTCAAAGGGAGAAGCAAAGATATAGTCAGGCGCCTCCAACGAGTTTTATCGTTGGAGGTTTCTTGACTCAAGCCCCGGTCGGAGTAGACCCAAGACACGTCAGTCAGAGATTAGTCTTAGATGCAAAGTGGAGCTTTTCGATAGGCCTGTGAACGAAGAGCAGGACTATGCAAAATGCGACTGAGAGGAAAGGCATACCCTCGGAAGGACCACTCCAGGACAAAGGGTCCTCGACATCTCCTTTCCGCTTCCGATCAAGCATGGTCAAAAAAACATCTCTCCCACGCTGATCATCCCTCCAGTTCATAATAGTAGGTATCATGGCAAAGACAAAACCCTCACGCAATGCCACTCCCACTCCGATCCCACCCCAGCCTAGACCCATGCAGGCACCCACCATCGATATTCTCGATCCCTTTATGATCCCCACTCTACCACCTCCGGGTGGTCATGTTGGTCACCAAGAACTCATGGGTCGACCTCGAGTCGCTACAACAAGCTCCCCCACTTCAGTGTCGAGCGAGACAACGAATCAAGGTTCTCGACCCGAACGTCCAGGATTGGTTAAACGCTCATCATCGTTCGAAGATCGGAATCGAGCGGGAGTCGGTGCTGGTCGAGGACACGGTCGAAATTGGTCGACATCGAGTTCAGATGGTGGTCTGATAGTGCCCCAGGGCATTCATTCGGTTCAGCGGAAATCGAGCTTCGATCGGGCGAGAGGGATGGTAAACGGTAGTAGGGGAGGTGGACTAAGTAGGACGAAAGGTGTTAGTAGGGGACATGATCGGACTTGGTCAGATTCGACCACCGTGAACACTCGTCAGAGGTCCGGAAGCTTAAACCCGAACTCTCGCTCGAATGCATCGGTCGTACCCTTCGAGAGCTGTATCAAATTTGGCGAACCCTCAGACCTCGGCAAGGTCAGTAAACTCCTCATAACCCTCCAAGCTCTCATCCCCCCTTCCCGTACGCCCGATCCAGCTCCACCACCACCCAACACAGCCTTTCTTCACCCAACGACCCTCATAACTCCACTTGCAATCATCCTCGAAGCACTCGTCGTCGAGCGGGAGATCCTTAAAGACTCTCATGCATCCACATCACCCCGTCTGCCGCTTTTACGTGGCGGTTCTTCCTTCCAGCTCAGTGGAGGAGATGGGGAGTTGGATTGGCGAGTCACGAAAGCGTACATCCGCGCATTCGGTTCCCTCCTCAGTTCCATTCTCCCTCTTTTAGTCAACAACGCTGAGAGAGGTAAAGTGGAAGAGCTTATGAAGATGGTCACAGTGTACGTAGGGAAGATGAAGAAAGTCTTCGGAGAGATTGCGGGGATGTATGTCGATGGATATGGGTTTTTGAAGGGGTGGTGGGATGATGGTGGGATGAAGGGTGCTGCTGGGGAAGTTGGGAAGTGGGGTGATTTGTTCGATGCATAAGGGGTTGGGGAGATCTAGCGGATGAACGAGTTTTGGGTTAAAGACGAAACGCAAAGGCTGGGGTTAGCAGCACACGTCTCTTTCGGGGATTACATCCGGAAATTAGGTTAAGGCCGATCGCCACACCGCCTTTCCCTCGTTCGCGCTCCGCTTGGCTACTCATAGCTCAGCTCCACTTTGTGGTCTATCTCCTTCCATCCGATCAAGTGAGTGCTTCTCCCCCCCATCTAGCTACATACGTTGGCGCTTGTAGAGATTGCTGTTGTTGAGAGCGAGACTACGATTTCGCTTCGGCAACGCGTACCCCTTCAGCCGTCCTCCAGCGCTTCCAGCACCAATATATGAAGATTTCATTGCTGACCCCCTTCTCCTATTCGCAGAATGGGTATCACAAGAGACTCGCGCCACAAGCGCTCTGCCTCCGGCGCTCGTCGAGCGCACTAGTACGTCTCCGTCACCTTGCCTAACTGTTCGAACCCCGCATGCTGACGGGTTGACTTCCAGCCGTAAGAAGAGAAAGTTCGAGCTTGGCCGACAGGCCGCCATGACCAAGCTCGACTCGTCGAAACGTATCCACGAAGTTAGAACTCGAGGTGGGAATACCAAGTATAGGGCTATTCGACTTGATACGGGGAATTTTGCTTGGGGGAGCGAGCATGTGACGAGGAAGACTAGGTTGATCCAGGTTGTGAGTGGGCCTTCCTCCTCTCTCGTACCTTCGGTTCCTGGAGCATTGGTCGCGAGGGATAGGGTGTGAGCATAGCAGGCCCCGTCGGACATGGCTGTGGAGGCAGATCGTAGCAGTCCCATTTCCGAGAGAGCTGCCGTCCCTTGGAGAGAGCTTCACACCCGGACCGAGATATACCTCTCTCCATAATAGTGCTGACGAATGCAGCGATACAACGCCTCCAACAACGAGCTTCTTCGAACCCAGACTCTCGTCAAATCATGCATCGTCGATATCGATGCGACCCCCTTCAGGCAGTGGTACGAATCCCATGTTAGTCTCCTTCACCAACTCCGTCTGTCCCTGCTAACCCGGACTCACAGTATGCGCAACCCATCTTCCGTGGTGCCAAGATGCCCGAAGAAGACGCCGACAAGAAGCAGTCCAGCCACGTCAAGCGTATTCTCGAGGAGAGGAAGAAGGATGCCAAGATCGACCCCCTTCTCGAGGCGCAGTTCAAGGCGGGGCGTCTTCTCGCTGCTATTACTTCGAGACCTGGGCAGAGTGGTCGGGCGGACGGGTACATCCTCGAGGGCAAGGAGCTAGACGTGAGTGGTAGCTTCGATTCATCAATGACTCTGTATACTGATGGGTCAACCAGTTCTACAACAGGAAGCTCCAGGTCCGCAAGGCTAAGCATGCTACCTAGACGACTGCAGGTGGGAAAGGGATGTAGAAGTGGAGGCATGTACCATGAAAGGACGAGCGCGATGCAAACCTTTTACATGCGAGACGGCGAGTATCATGCCGCAGTCCTAAACGAAGATCACGCAATGTCAGACTTCCCAGCCGATACCCGGCGGTCCGCCATCCCCTAGCCCCGAAGTGAAATAATTTGAAAGGGCTGGTCCTAGGACGACACATTCCGCTACCCCTCTTCCCACGCTTATTTGTCCTACAGGTTCATCCTCCGCCGTCAAGCATTGTCATTCACTTCGTTCTCCTTTAGGTCCTTTGCTCGCCTCATCCTTCGACAGCTCCTCCGGCGCAATGCTTCCTCTCTTCTCTCTTCTCTTCGCCATCGGTGCCCAAGGTGGATGACGATGTTAATCAGCTCCATTGATATACTGACGTCCCTCCAGCGACCATCCCGACCCTCTACCCATCTTCCGAAACCATCTGGTCCGTCCTATATGTCTGGCTTCTCTTGTCCCTCTACCGTCGTGGAACGAGATTTGACGAGCTCGTAGGTATATAAACAACACCGTCAGCCTTGACTGGACGACTTCCTCATTCGATTCCGATACTCACTTCTTCCGTGCGCTCTTGAGTAACGAGGATCAGTCGGTACTCGCTAGGAATCATAGCATCGCCGATAGCAGTGAGTTTTCCGTTTTTTCCTTGCTTTCCTTTGCTCGTACATGGCTTGCTCACTTCGGCCCATCAAGGTGGGGGGTTAAAAGACGCATGGAGTTGCGACGGATACCGTAGAATGTGTTTGAGGAAGGGGGTTTCCTAGCTTGGGGAGTATGCTGGTCTTCAAGTAGCTAAAGGGTGATTAGCCAACGCCACTGCTGCTCTCTATCCTGCTCCCAAGCTTGCAACCTGCGTGAGCGGTTCGAGCGCTTAGTCAAACCCAACCGCTGATGAGAGATATGTGTAGGAAAGGATACCTAGTGAGCTTTGTCAATACTTCGAACGAGAACCAAGCGTTCCCAACGACAGGCATTCGAGATCCAAGGTGGCACAGGTGAGCTCAAGCTTTCTCTATCGCTACATACCCTTGGTTTCTTGGCTGAATGTTTCTTCCCTAGTTGCGACCAGTACATCATCCATGAATTCAGCGACTGCGACCACATCTAGCCAGTCAGTCGATATTCCGAACCATAATACCGTTTCGTCAGTAGCCTCAAGTCATCATGGAGAGAAGGCGCTAATGTAGGATATCTGTGATAGGTCATACCCGACCGCCACTCCGAGTGCACTCCGACCGCCTCATCTACCACCCAGATAGGCGCTGCGGTAGTACCGTCGGATGATCACACTGGTGCAGTGTCGTGCGGTATTATTGTTAGTTGGTGTTGAGTGGGGCATACTAGCCTAAGAATCTGAGGACGATTTCACTTGTCTCAGGGACCAGTTCAGTAACATCCGGAGCGGGTTTGCTGTTGATCTCGGGTAGTCTCGGTAATAATCTTCGTTTTGCTTCGTTTCTTCCTGAGCAATGCATTCTGGACCATTTTACTTGTTCTCTGCTTCCGTTCTGGCTTTCTGTCACTCTACCGGCCATTCCAGGGCTTACTTTGTGGAACAACGGTAGGCCGAAGAGGGGGATAATTGAGAGTTTCACTGGCTTTATATGTGAAGAGCTTGAGCAGGAACGAGCTTGTCGTCCGGTTTGCTCTACCAGCGATGCCGTTGGTCGAGTAGGATCATTTGAAATCGGTCGCGCCAATCTGGTCACGCACAAAAGCTGATGAAGTCTTGAATAAAACCCAAAAGAATCACTCAACCGAAGGTGGCACATCCTCGCCACAGGCATACGCGGCGGCGGAAGGTGAGCGCCAATCCAATATACCATTGACCTGCCTATGGAGGGATTTGTCTGCTCTACCCTAATCCGAGGACAGTAAACTGGTGAGATTGACATTTCGGGGGATCTACATGTAATACGGAATAGTTAACCATTTCCACCCTCTTAAACCATCTCAACATCCCCGCCATTTGCCTATGCGGCCCAAACATCAGCGTCGATTCCACGCAGCTTATTGACGACTCACCCCGTCAGTCTTCATGAAGCTGTCCAATTCCTTGTCGAGATCGCCCGACGAAGCTGGCGCCCTTCTTCCGCCCCTACCTGCAGGAGCACCTCGACCCCTCGGTGCACTGCGCTTGTCAGCCGCAGCCAGTTGCAGAAGGGCATGGCTTACCCTCGAGTACCACCACCTCTAGCTCCCCTTGGACTCTGAGCAGGAGTTCCAACTCCGCCTGATATCCTCGAGAGGAGTGAACCGCCAGTCATCGCCGCACCGCTAGAAGCTAAGTTCGGTCGATTGCCCGCCGTTATTGGCGGAAGGAGTCGGATCGAGATGGTTTGACCTGATGCACATAAGTCTCAGCAAATGAGAAGAGTAAGACTAGACTCGACTTACCTTTGGTCATCGCACCGTCAAACTTGTTGATGGCGATCTTAGCCTGTTGATAGGAGGCATACTCCATGGTCGCTTCGCCCTTTGAGCGTCCAGAGCGGTCGTACTGGTCGTATACTGATGAGACTAGTCAGCAAGGGGTGCGAGCTAGAAGAGACGCAGAGACAAGGGGCATTTTGAGGTTTGTATGGGGAGGTTGTGGGGTGATAGCGGTGAAATTCACTCACAGAGGAAAGAAGCAAGAAAGCGGGGCATAAGCGATTCTATCACTACTTGTCATAACCCCCATTCCCTCATCCATTCAGACGAAGCCGTCAAGAAGGCCGCTAGGATCTTGAGCGTTGAAGACTAGACGCTCACACGGATGGTTGGGCCCTGGACGAGCGTCCCGGCTTGGGAGAAGATATTCTGTGCCCTCGAGAATTAGCCAGACCTACGCCTATCTAATCGACCCGTGGAAACGGCAGGAGGCATGACACACCTTGAGATCCGCCGGAGTTACTTCATAATGCAGACCCACTACCTCAATCCTAGGTGACACACCGGTAAATCCAGCTCCTGTCCCAGCAACATTCGCGACCTGTACGCCCGCTCCAGCGACGTTTCGCCTCCCGCCACCAGGTCCTTGGTACGAGTCGTGCACCCACTTCTCCTCTGTCGACCTGGGCGATGGACGCTTGGGCTACCATCAGGATCAACTCAAGAGTCGGGGATGAGGTACTACTAACGGCGTATGGGATTGGCGCATCGCGTTCTCTGCTATGACGAGGTCCGCGACTGGGGTTGGACTTGCGTTTGTCTGTATTGACGTCTTCGAGGGGTTTGTCGATGTCCATGGTGGTAGATGAGTCAGAGACAAGTGCTACAAGTGGAATCTATAATAAATGTGGTCTAACGAGAGAGGGCAGGATCCCGCGAGGGGGAAACTAGTAGCTGACGTGCGTATCAATAAGTTTGTTGTGATTGCCACGTCAGGCTTGCGATCGATAATGTTCGAGGCGTGACTGCTTTGACGCGCTGCTGGTGACTTTTCTCGTCATAGCACGACGTCCCTTCCCTCACGCCCGCCATGACTCGACTCGCAACCGTCACCCAACCGTCTCCTGATCCGCTCGCTTTCGATGCCGACGAGAGCTTCTACGATTGTATCGAGGTTACCACTACCGACCCACCCGTGGCCCGAGTATTTTCAGTTCTGCCCAGAAGAACCACTACTCCCCGCCGAGGGCGAGTCAAACCGGTCGTCGAGATCCTCTCGCCAAAGAAGAGGGGACGATTGGAATTTGGCAGCGAGGTGAAGAGGACACGCACACCGCTAGCAACAGCTTCACCGCCTTCGAATCGAGCTACACCGACTCCGAATGGCAAAGGGGCACCAAAGGGGAAAGAACTCGCCACACCGATCAAATCCGCGGCAAAAACACCTGCCTCTCGACCATCTGTCACTAGATCCACCAAACCTAATCTCGCCTCCAGTGTATCGAAACCCCTTCCTACACCCTCACCAGCTCAATCTCGAAAACGACCTCGCTTGTCTTCCCCTGCAGATGAGAACGTCTTCGAGGATCCTAGCCCTTCTTCGGTATCCGCAATCTCACGCGAGACCTTCTTAGCCAATGAAGCGTTACGACGTCAGAGAGAAGCGAGGAAGTTCGTTTACAAGGGAGATGCGAACGCACCGAAACTTACGAGGAGCGGGAAGGTCATCGGGAACAATCGAGAAGAGACGGAAGAGGTGGATGAATACGGAGGCGGGGTTGAGGATGACGCAGAAGAGGACTTGGACGACGTGCAGGAGGCGATACTACAAGACGAGCCTGTCATCTCCTTGCCTACACCGAAGATCACGCCTGAGACGCCGACGAAACCTGCGCCCCTGGTCTCTTTACCGGTATCCGCCAGACCCCAGGTCCTCCAGATCCTGTCTACCCTTACATCACAGAATATCGCCATCGACCCTCCTGCTTTCATCGATGAGGAGAAGAATGAAGCTCTACAGGGCTTAGTGAATCTGTTGAAGGGCACCGTCGAGAGGGGAGAAGGGAACAGTGCATTGGTCATCGGAGCGAGGGGAGTAGGGAAGACACGAGTGAGTCTGGACGTACAGGCACTGTCAAGCTGATGATTTTCGGCAGACAACAGCACGAGCTTTGGACCTTCTCCCTTCGACCTCCAAGACGTCACCCATTGTTGTACGATTATCTGGTCATGCGCAGACGAATGACAGATTTGCTATTCGGGAGATGGGTAGACAGATTGCGGAAGCTGAGGGGAAGAATGTGATTGGAGGGGAGGAAGGTGAAGCAGATGAGGAGGGTGCTGAGGATGAGGTGCGCGACTCTCCTGATGTAATGCTGGCACAGACTGACCGGCATGCAAACGTAGGAGTATGCGCCGACTACACTGCCTTCACATCTTCTCGCACTCCTTACTTCCCCTTCCCCTCGAGCAATAATCATTATCATCGAGGAATTCGACCTCTTCACGGAACATGCGAGGCAAGCGCTTCTTTACTGCTTGCGTAAGGCAGTTGTACGAATTGACCGTGATGCGCCTAATATCAATTCGTAGTGGACGTCGTGCAGAGTGTCAAGACTGGCCCTGTCGAAACCACAGGACGTGGTGTAGCCGTCATCGGCGTGACTTCCCGCATTGTGTGTATTATTGATGATTTCTCAGCTACATCTACTGATTGTTTTCCACGCAGGACACCCTGCTATTACTGGAGAAACGAGTCAAGTCCCGCTTCTCACACCGGATGTGGCGGGTCTCTTCGCCCCTCTCGGCAGATGGAGTGGGATGGAAGGAGTTGATGAAGCGGACTCTTGTTCCATGGGATTCTGAGACGAGCGGGATGACGAATGAAGGGAAAGAGGTAAAGAAGTGGAAGGGGGATTGGCAGTTTGCCGTGGAGGTGAGGTCTCGTACCCGATCTTGTGCTTGAGCTAATTAGATGAAAGATGCTGCTTGAACATGAGAAGGTCGTCAAGAGCCTTGGCCGGCTATGCGGTCTAACCACGGATGTGAGAAATCTGTACCGGCCTTTCGTGAGTGAGTTCCATGACGGCCACCGTTGATAGCTTCAGGTTGAACCTATCGCCGCCGTGCTTGACTCCCAGCTCGATTTCATCTCCGTTCCCAGACTTGTCGAGAGCGTCAAGCAGCAAGTCGAAGGCGCAGGTTGGGGCCTTCAAAACGCCAAGCTGAAAGGTCTATTCATCCCCTTCCTGATGCGTTGAGCTGATCAGCATTCAGGTCTACCTCAACCGGCTCTGGGCGTTCTGATCATCGCAAAGCACCTTGCCTATGCCGGAACAGAGGAGTTCTACTTCGCTCAAGTGGAAGAGGAGTATCTTCGGTTCTCGCGGACCAAGCTAGTCGGGAGTGGAAAGACTCGCTGGCCAGTGGGCGTGCTAGGATCGGTATGTGGAGTATCTGCTTTGAACGGGACCCAGCTGACGTCCACCAGGCATTTGATCATCTTTTACGACTCTCGCTGTTGTCTCCGACGAGGAACTCGACTGTCAAGCCTCAATTCGCGAAAGTGAGATGTACGCTCAGTCCGCATGAGATCGTTGCTTGGTTCAAGGGTGATGGAGGATTGGGACTGGGACCGGAACTGGCGGGATGGGGGAGGATGATGGGTGGGCATGCATAGGGTCCATTGAATGTATAGATAAGCTTCTTGTGCTGAACACGCTCTTCAAGCAGAGGCTGGACTGGAATGATTCTTGCCTTCTCACAGCCTCGTTGCGGAGCAGGAGGAGAACAAGACTGCTCCATTTATGCTTACAAAGACCTAAGCACCGCTCCGCTTAACCCGCTGAGCAATCCTACTGAACGAAGCAATCCAATTCCGAGAAGCGCGGGAATGCATGATTTACGTAGAGCGCGATGATCTGTCGATCTTGACTGACAATCTTTCAGACTCGCATTTTGCAGAGAGCGAGTACGGATTCCCAATGAGGCGGGTTGACGGGAAACAAACTCGACGACAGGCTTTTTCACTGTGGCAACCATTCCATTCTCCTTTCAGACGGGGATTATGGCCACACTGCCACATAGCCTACATACCCCTCAGCTTTCTGACAAGTCTGTATCCTCTCTGTGCTTTCGAGCGCAATCATCATCAAACTTGATTACCATGCTAAGCATATGCGTTCCAATCGACACATTTTACGAATCCACTCTTGCAGAACCGTCAGCTTTCTCGCCACGAGTCCGCTCGAAAACCGGAGAAATACACGTAAGGGCCTTTCTATTGGCTGAACATAAAAACACCCCCTTCTAACCCCGATCACTTTCCCATGGATGTCTAGAGATTAAGTTGGCTGATCTAAATGCGGACCAGTGCACAAAGGGGATTCTACTGTACTCGAGTAGCGCGCCTAGATGCGCTAGTGTCTCCATATCGGTTGGTCTCACTGTAGCTCGACGGGTATCTTTGATGTCTTTAGCAATCGGAAAAAGGGAGATCGGGTCTGGAACAGGTCTCGTACACTACTTACTTTCGTTCGAGGTCACCGCACACTCACAACAAACGCGGTTGTCCTACGCGCGCTCTACCCGTCGTTTGCCGTATTGTCATAGCTCGGCCGACGCGACATTTGGGCTACATTCGGCTCCAGGAAGGAAACGATCTCCAATCATCGATAAACATTAACACCATCAATCTCTCCGTCTGGGTGAACATCCAGATTCACCAATTGTCAGACACGTCAAAACCTCTTCACGGTCTCCTTCCCCCAGACCCCCATGTTTCGTCGGCCTACCCATCCCCCTCCAGCTCATCCCCTCCCAGCCGACTCCAACGATGCTTCGAATTCGCCGAAGAAAGCTCGCAAATCCGTCGACACCTCCCCTGCTACCCTCTCCATTAGCTCTTTCCTCGATGCCTCCCCGGAAAGACGCCGACACCACCTCCCACACGTGGCCGACATGCTTCACTACATCCCTCCGAAGGCTCAGGCCATACCAGTAGCTTCTAACGGTGGGTGGGACGAAATGAGAGGATCGGAAACTTCACCGGAGCTTGGTGTATCTATCGCCGCGCCGACCAACCGGAGTAGTGCAGGCAACTCGGATGATATCTACCGTACTTCCCCAGGATCCTCACCACGCAACAGTATGTTGAGCCAGAAGTCTAGTATGGGATCGCCTCCTCTTAGTACTAGTCCTAGGCTAAGTGGAGAGAGGGAGAGGAAGCGGATTAGTCCGAGGGCGAAGAATGGGTCGAGCAGTGCGAGACTGAAGAGTCCGGATGACGCGGAGCGAAGACGACGGACCGCCAGTCAACGAGATGGGAAGAAGATCTCACCCCTGGTCAAGCGGCTCGGCGAGGAGGCGCCATTCGTTCTACCCCATCCGTCCCGTTCCGATGCGACTTCGCAGCAGTACCCAGGCGTGATCATAGGGTCGTTCGCAGGAGGAGCTAGGGATGATAGCCTAGGATTCGGGTTGGGGGAGATGCGCTTCGATGGATCGATGAATGATATCCTGGATTTGAGTGCTGCACCCCAACTGCAAGCTCGGCATGACAGCACGAGTGGAGCGGCAGGCGCTAATATCGCTCCATGGCTCATGGATGATACGCCCTCCAAGCCTCAGCTTCAGCCTTGGCCTTCGCCGCAATTCATGGGAGAAGAGCAAGCATGGCAAGGACAAACGAAAGATGTGCCGAGAAAGGCATCTGTGCAAACGCTCAGTCATTTCGCATCGGTCCCGGCCCTTCCGAGGGTGAAGGCACATGGCACCATCGCTTTTTTATCCGAGATGCCTTCTGGATCTAGCTCGAGAAGCGGTTCAGAGCCCTCTCGTGTCCCTGCCGCTGCGCATGGCGCATCGTCCAGCCGAACAAGAGATGGAACCTGGTCACGGACAGGGTCAGACGAGAGTGTGCAGACTCTCGGAGCTCCGCATCAGAAGTCAGGATCGTCGCCATCTGGCGAGCCCGCTCGTCTACCACCGCAAACTTCCAAGCAACCCGGCGTAGCCTCTGGAAGCCGAACGTCCAGATTTGGTAGTACAGCGGCGAACATTTCGGGCGGGAGTGGTGGTGCAGCTGAGAAGAAGAAGGGCTTCCTGGGAAGTCTCTTGAAGAGAAAGGCTACGGCGAACACCTTCCCAAGCGAGTGGATCAAATTCATATAAAAGCGCATACTGATCAGCAGTTTTCAGATGCAGTATCTCCCGATTTCACCCCACCCAGCTCACACCGCGACTCTGGCTCTGGCTCTGCTAGCTCTCGCATCTCTGCATCAACATCACTCAATTCTCTGTCGAAGAAGCCTTCCCATTCAGACATCGCCGAGGACGCAGGTCATTACGATCGGATCGCGGCAAGGAAAGGGCAGAGCTACGTCTCGGAAGGCGCAATTTCCCCTCTTCACGATGGTGCATTCCAGCTGGATCTGAACCTGGACAATATGGAGGGGATTGTTGACCCGAACCTGGCGAATGCACCTGCTGCTCCACCGGAGCAGTATCGTGGTCCTGCAGCATCCAGCCAGACGACCACGACCGACTCATCGACAACGGGCTCGTTGCTGCTGCAGGACGCCTTAGGCAACTTGAACAGCAGCATCGCAACGAGCATTTCGAGAGGAGGATCAGGAGGCTCAGCATCGGCTATGGGCCCTGTCGCCCAAACACCGAGTAGACCCGTCTTGTCAGAGGCACACCGGCAGTCGGACAACCCATTCACCCGGAACCCTTTCGGTCCGAATTCCTCTGCCGGCTCCGTCGATAACAAGCCTCGTACTCCGCCTTCGCCCCATACCCTCTCACCTCAGCACACTTTGCCCCTTAGTACTCAGCCTCGACGGCCCTCTCAGCTGCGGAACGTCAAGATGGGCTCGGTAGATTCGGACACATCAGGCGACATACCATACAGCGCAGCCTTGCAGCCGATGACGCCGGCCTGGGTGACTTCAGCGGGAGCCGGTCAGACGGTCTTCAACGATCCTTTTGGATCTACTACTACTGCTAGACCACCTGTAGCCGAAGGCGTTTCTCCTTCTCGCCCTGGGACGCGCTCAGCTACCGGCGCACTGTATGCGCCAAACGAAGGGACTGCGCTGGGTCGTTCCCTGGATGGTCAAGCGAGTCCGAATAGAGGCAGTGCAGCGGCGGCAGCGGCGGCGGGTGCGGGTGCCGCCGTCTGGGCAGCACCGGAATCATGGGGTGTTGAAGGGGACGAGCTACCGGAAGACGCTACGTCGAGCGACGACGAAGACGGGTGGGTCGTTGAGGAAGTTGCGTCCTCCCCAGCAGAAGACGCGAACAATAATCCTCTGGATGGTCGAAGTCTGTCAAGCGGAGGGAAGAGACCCCCTCCATTCGGGTTCAAATCGGCTCAGCCTGGTGTGCCGACATCTCGAGGAGCCGATCGACCGGGAAGCAGTAGAGCACCAAGGGTCAAAACGAGCAGTGGTCGACCTTCAACAGCTTCGGGACCTGTAAGCGGACGACCGGGCACATCGGGTAGCCTGCACGCGCCTCTCACACCTGTCAGTCGATGTGCTGCTTCTTTAGGATTGTGGCTGACTTAAGTAGTACTTCTTACGGATATACCGTGCGGACGGGAGCTTCACGGTCATGTCATTCCCGATCATGACGACTACGGCGGAGATCATTTATGTGTTGTCTGGAGCCAATGAGGCACCTCCCGGAAAGAAAGTGACGACCAGTATGAGACTGTTCCTTCGGGAGCGTGGTCAAGGTATGTCGTTGTGCATCGGTCTAGAAGTTGGCGCTAACCCGTGACAGATCGTCAGCTTTTGCCTTCCGAGAGGCCCCTGGCCATCCAGGACCGTCGATTACGCCAAGCTGGAGATACCGATGCTGAAGGTCTCGATCAGATTGGTAAGGGAGATCTAGTGATCTTGTGCAAGTTCATCTACCAAATTCCCGCGCTACCGGTGATCGATCCTGTGAGCCGTTTAGAAACTTCGGTAGGTGATGCTGATATGCTCAGGACGAGGAAAGCTCGTACGACTCATTCGAGTTCATCGACATCGGCGGGAAGGATCTGCAGACCATCCCGATCTTCCTCCACCTGCACGCACATAATATCATTATCCTGAATGTCTCGCGGAATCCGATGACCGACCTGCCTCTAGATTTCATCCAGGCTTGCACCAGTCTTAAGGAGCTGCGGATGTCGAATATGGCTCTGAAGCGAGTTCCGGCAAGTATCCGAGCGAGTCAAACGCTATCGCGACTCGATGTTTCAAGTAATCGTATCGCCGATCTCGAATCGGTACCTTTGCACGAGATCTCCACCCTGCTCTCGATCAAGGTGCAGAACAACAAGCTCACCTCCATCCCGAGCTATTTCGCGCAGATGAAGGCGTTGAAGTACATCAACCTGTCCAATAACAAATTCGAAGCGTTCCCAGCGGTGATGTGCGAGATGAGCAATCTTGTCGATCTCGATATTTCCTTTAACGAGATCCCCGAGCTACCGTCGGAGATGTCAAACCTCAAGTCGCTCGAGCGTTTCGCCGTATTTGGTAATGAGCTCACATCGTTCCCGGAGTCCTTCAGTACCCTAGCGAGCCTAAGAGTTCTGGACGTTCGGCGAAACAAGTTGACCAATCTCAACTCGGTGTACGCATTGCCGAACCTCGAGACGCTAATGGCGGATCACAATAATCTTGTAACCCTCGATGCTCAGCTCGGCGCAAAGGTCAGGCATTTTAGCGTGCCGCACAATTCGATCACTCGGTTCACCCTTGCCCCGCTGCGCAACGCAGCAGCGGTCACATACTCTTTGACCCAGCTCAACCTGTCCCACGGAAAGATCTCGACCCTTGCAGATGAGGCTTTCAGCGGTCTCATCAATCTCACATCGCTCAACCTCAATTTCAATCAGTTGAGTCGGTTGCCATCCACCATCGACCGGCTCACCAACCTCGAGACCTTCTCGTGTACGGATAACATGCTCGCGAACCTGATTGTCGGCTTCGGAAAGATGCAGCGACTCCGAACTATCAATCTGCATAACAATAATCTGAAGGAGATACCTGTGGACCTGTGGGCATGCAGCTCTCTCGAATCGTTCAATCTCAGTTCCAACCTTCTCGACGGACTGGAGGATCCGCCTTCCGATCCGGCTCAGATGCAAGAGCTGATGGGTCTCGATCCGAACCGGAAGATGTCAGTCACCTCGATGTCTGGCGACCGAGCAATGTACCCGCCCATGGGGCTCAGCTTGCATCGCCTCTTCTTGGCAGACAATCGGTTCGCGGATGATGTCTTCCACTCGATCGCCCTGATGCCGAACCTTCGTGTGCTCAACCTGTCTTTCAACGAGATCTACGAGGTACCGCCAGATACGCTGAGCAAGATCGATCAGCTCGAGGCGTTATACCTCTCCGGCAACAAGCTTACCAGTCTACCATCCGAAGACCTGGAGAAGCTGGAAAAGCTGAGGGTACTGCACCTCAACGGAAACAAGCTGCAGACGCTGCCGTCGGAACTCGGCGCGCTGACGGCGTTGCAACACCTTGATGTGGGCAGCAATGTGTTGAAGTACAACATCGCCAATTGGCCTTATGATTGGAACTGGTAAGTGCAGTTGCGCAAAGACGACGATGGGCTGACGGTGATTAGGAACTGGAATACATCTTTACGGTACCTCAATCTCTCTGGCAACAAGCGGCTGGAGATCAAGCCAACGAGCGCTCAAGACATTTCACACGCCTCGAGTTTCCGAAAAGAGCTCTCCGACTTCACCGCTCTCACCCAGCTCTGCCTCCTCGGTCTCATGGATGTTACTCTTCGTATCCCATCTCTACCCGATGAAGACGATGCGAAGCGTGTCCGGACCTCCTTCTCCGATATCAATAACATGGCTTACGGTATCTCGGATATGCTTGGAACGATCGATCACCTGGCTATGTTTGATCTCGTCGTCCCAAACTTCCGAGGCAAGGATAACGAATGTATTTTCGGTATGTTTGGGCGAGCTGCGCCCTCCACGCCGGCCGGTCGAATACCGAAGTATCTCCAGCAATACTTCGCATCGATGCTTAGCAGTCACCTCGATAAGTTGAAGCCAGACGAGGCGGTGACAGAGGCATTACGTAGGAGCTTCTTACTCGGTAATCGGAAGGCATTCGAGTTCCTGCTTAAGAGCGAGCGAAGTCCGACAGGGCGAAAGGATTCTGCAATCAGCGTGAAGTCGGTCGACACAATGTTTGGCGGTTGGCATCCCTCGGCAGGATCGCAATTCAGCAAAGGTGCCTCTGGAGCTGTAGTTTACCTCGTGGACAAGACTTTACACGTCGGCAATGTCGGTGATTGCTTGGTGGTGCTTTCACGGAAAGGCGAGGCTGAGTTGCTGTCGAAACTGCACGATCCGACTGACCGTGAAGAGACTGCTCGTATCCGACGTGCCGAAGCTTGGGTATCGACGAAAGGGTACATCAATGACGATAAGGATATCGATATCTCCCATGGGTTTGGATATTGGCAGCAGTATCCAGCGATCAATTCGGCTCCTGAGATCCGGACGCGTCAGTTAGCCGAATCGGACGAGTTTGTGATTATAGGGAATCATGCGCTGTGGAAATGCTGTTCGTATCAGGTGGCTGTAGATGTTGCCAGGACAGAGCGGAACGACCCGATGATGGCCGCGCAGAAGTTGAGGGACTTTGCGGTGTCATACGGGGCGGAAGGATCGATCATGGTCATGGTCGTCAACATCTCGGATCTCTTCTTTGGGCGAGGACATCGACCTCGAGCTGCGCCTGGTGCTGGATCGCAGACTACGGCCGACGCTACTGCAGATGGTGACACTTACCATGCACGAGACAAGCGGAACATCCGAAGGCGATACGAGGAGGTCGGAGATCGTACACTCAATCGCTTGCAACAGGAGATTGAGCCTCCTCAAGGTCAGGTCGCCATCGTCTTCACCGATATCGTCAATTCGACACACCTATGGGAGACGAATCCAGGAATGCCAACAGCCATCAAGATGCATCACACCTTCATGCGACGGCAGCTACGTCTCGATGGCGGATACGAGGTGAAGACGGAAGGTGACGCATTCATGGTATCTTTCCAGACTGTTACTTCGGCAATGCTATGGGCTTTCAATTGTCAAATCGGTCTACTCCAGCAAGAGTGGCCACGGGAACTGCTCGAAGCGCACGACGGCAAGGTCATCTACGACTCGGAGGGCAACCTCGTGCAGCGAGGTCTACGAGTTCGAATGGGCATCCATTGGGGTGCGCCATCGTGCGAGCGAGACCCTATCACGAGACGCATGGACTACTACGGCCCGATGGTCAACCGAGCGGCGAGGATTAATGCTTCCGCCGATGGAGGACAGTTGATGGCGAGTCAGGATGTGTTGAACGAGCTTCATGAATTGAGGGAGTATGTGGATAGTCTGGATGAGGGTAGTATGGCGTAGATGCCGCCTGAGATGAAGAGGGAGGTTATGGAGTTGAGGCGGATCGGGTTGGAGGTGAAGGATATGGGCGAGAGGAAACTCAAGGGGCTTGAGGGTGGGTTCAAGTTCCTCCACTTCAGACTGTTCATTGCTGATCGGTCATAGTTCCTGAAAAGCTTCACTTGCTCTATCCAAAGATCTTAGCTGGCCGACTGGAGAGTTCCAATGACCTCCGAGCCAACGTCGAAGTCAACGATGGCAAAGCTCAAAGCGTCGCCGTTCCCCGCCAAATCAACATCGAAGAAGTCCGCGAACTATCCATGCTCACCCTCCGACTCGAGGCACTATGCACCGCTCAACCTATCACCCCTTCGCCTGGTTCACCTATCGCACCTCTTCCTCCAGGGATGGAGATGACCCCTTCGAAACGGGCTCAGAAGATCATAAGGATCCCTCCGCCGGTGTACCTCGCTCCTGCGATAAGGGATGATATGGACGATGACGAGTTGACTGAGATTATTGAGAGTTTGACCACGAGGATTGAGAACTCCATGTCAACAATGGTGAGCTCCTTCTTCGTTGCTGTTTTGAATAAATTGACGGTTGATCTAGTATATCAAACATCTGGGCGGGTTCGGATCGGTACTCGCAGCACTCGAACAAGCAACGCGGATCGACCAGAAACTCATGGTACATGCCATGGCGCTGATGAACGGTGCCATGCGACAATAACGGATAGCGGATGTAGAAGGATAGATGAGGCGGATTTCTTGGTCATTGTGCATTTGGTATTTCGATCTTTCCCTTAAGTTTTGGGCATCTTTCTGTAATCATCGTGCATTTATCTTTGCTTTCGAAATAGTTTTGTACTGCTTTTGGGGTTGGTTTATGTCATCCACTGTCTTGTCGAGTCTCATGATAGGGCTCTTCGAAGCGTGCTAGTCCCCAAAGCTCGGATTCGTTATCGGCTTTCTAAAGGCCGTTAAGATATCTTCGCCCGCTTCATACCCCCAAAACAAAAAGAATCTCTTCGATAACACTGGGCTTGTCCGTCGACTGGTCCAACTTCACCTTCAATGGCTCAATCCTTTTCACCGTCGCTCTCGCAACCCCTGCATCGTAATGGCTGTACCTCCTTCTCCTCTCCCGCGCCAGATACGTCACTTCACCCGCCCCCGCTGCTTTTTGCTTTCAACTCTTGATATTGCTAAGACATTGGAAGCCAACAGGTAATTCCCTTTTTGTTGGCTATCTTCTATTCTCGGACCTCCAGCCATAGATATCCTCAAGAACACAACCTCGAAGCGACGAAAGCGAACGACTGGAAACCATGGCCTCTGCATATCCCTGTAGCTTATACAGGTTGGTTCTTACGCGATCCAGCGTCAGTCAGTCCGTCTCTCTCTCTCTCTCTCTCTCTCTCTCTCTTTCTCTCTCTCTCTCTCTCTCTCTCTCTCTCTCTCTCTCTCTCTCTCTCTCTCTCTCTCTCTCTCTCTCTCTCTCCTCACCTGTCTCGCGGAGTTGTCACTACAAGATCAAACCCTACCTTTCCCCCTTCTCTTATACTCCCTCTCTCTCGTCTTGAGTGGCTGAAGATCGAACCTGTCACAGGGACAGGATTGTTCGCGGCAAACGACGAATACTGGAAAGCTCAAGGCGGAGCAGGCCAAATCTCCTTCAGACCAAAGACACTCGTCCTTATTGCCAGTCATCACCCTCCCTCGACACCTCCCATTACTGTTTCGACCTCTCGACGAGGCGGCTCAACGAATCGAGGTGATCGATATCAAGAAGGTCGTGTATGATTTCACCCTCGGTTATTTCGGGGATCGCTTTCGATATAAGCTGGATTCAACTTGTCCTAGCCTGATGTCCGCACACCGGTGCCGGGATCGCTTTGGCTGAGGGGGGGTGCGCCATGAGGTCGATGGGGCCGAACTCGTGCGAGTGGATTCCGACCCATTCGACAATACGATGAATCAGGTTTCGGAGAGGATCCCGAACCTTTCTTCCCTTCCCCCTTCGAGAGAGGGGGAAAAAAAAAAGGGGCCAGTCTCTTGTTGGCGAGGCTATCGCTAGGCTCAGGAAGCGCAACGAGGTTGAGCAAGAGGATCGACAGGAAATTGGGAAGGACGGGCATGATCCCAAGAAGGACAGAGATGACGAAGGGGAAGAGGGAGAACAGGGTGGCTTCTTATTCGCAGCATGTGGAAGACTGCGATGAGCGAGTATGCTATCGCCGCTAGCTGTATAAACTATCTTTTACCTAGTGAGCTCGGACCCATTGAGCTGATACACGATGTTGATACCTCCTGAACAGCGATAGGACCGAAACCCGACTACTCCCTCGTATTTTCGAAGACATTCAAGCAGTCCCAGCGTCAATACCCAACAAGGCTTCCCCCCTGCATCTACCTTGCCTCGATGGTTACATTTCCGAGAAGCTCCGACTGCACCCTCTAGTCCCTTGTTCGATGTCCGATTGCGTCTCCAAACTTCCCATCCTTCTTCCGGATGGAGCGATAATCAGGCCAGGTCAGAAGGGCATGTATTCAGCTTGGGTCGCAGGCCGATCACCAGCCATATGGGAAGAATCTGATGATGATCATAACGACTTCCGACCTGAGAGGTGGTTCAGAATGGAGGACAAGGATAAGCCTAGCGCATACGAATGGCCGGTGTTCAATGCTGGTCCGAGGAGTTTTCTTGGGCAACAGATGGCGAGGAATCAGGTTCTGATTACCATGACGGAACTGCTTGGCAGGTGTCATTCTCGATGGTTGGGATGGCGGTGAGAGATTTCCCTTGAGGTTGTTGTTGACTTCACTTATAGATGGGGATTTACCTGTACGATTGAGGAGGAGGTAGTCAAGTACGAGGTGGATAAGTGGCTCCGTAAATGTTGTAGGTCATGTATCATCAGTCTACCTAACATCCTACCCAGCCCTCACTATAGCACCGTACAAGCTCGACTCCGCATTTCCCCCATCCTGCTTTCCAAACGATTCACCACTGCCTCAAACTCCCTCACCTCCCTCTTCAAAACCTCGCTAACTCCCAGCCCCCTCAAACCGCCTCTCACTCTCTTGGTTTCCCACTCCTCTACCTGCACCCTACAAACCTCCTCATAAGCTTCTCGTTCTCGCCAACTATCGATCCCTACCCTGATACCCCTAAGCTGACGGGAAGTCGTAATTGATGCCGAGCTGATCGATTCGAGTGATTCGGTGAGTGCTCTCAGCGAGGTGAATAAGGTATGAGTCGCCAACATGACGGAGGAAGTTGCATGGCGAAGTCGTGGGAGTTCTTTCCAAGGTGTGAGGATCAAGAGGTCTGGGTCGGAGGTATCCAGGTCGAATGACGAGAGCGGATCGACGGTGCCAATCGACGTGTCCAGGTGACCTTGCGATATCTCGGTTGAAACGGGTGTCGCAGTGCTCGTGTCCAGCTCGATCGACGTCCAGCCAATGACGAATGATCCCTCATTCTCTTCTTCCTCCAGATCGAACATCTCTAAACCCAATCCTCTTCCTAGGATGAGGTCCAACTCGACTCCCTCCCAGTCTGTATTCCCGATCTCCCTACCGACCACCAATAGTTCTCTACATTGCTCCTCTCTGATCCGGTCGGATACGGTCAAGCGATGAAGATGTGCTTGAAGGATCGTTTCAAGATCTCTGGTCGGGGACGTCGATGAGCCAGCGGGGTTATCGAGCTGTCGCAACATCTCGATGAAGTCGTCCGTTGACTGTAAGGTATTTGAGATCGACTCCAAAGGATCTTCCGCCTCACCTACGACGAGGTACGAGCTCTGAGAAGGTCTTAAGGGCCTAGGGGAGAAAATGATATGATTCCCATCCAGCTTTTCGTTCAACTTATCTCCTCCCTTCAGCTCCTCATCATCCATGGCATCGCCAACATACGATGTATCTGTGGTCGGATGGAGGTGAATGAGAGATCCGTGTAGCTCGGTAGTCGTGTTGGCTGTGTAGTAAGATGAAGAGGATTTAGCTGTTCTCGTTGGCGTAGAAGATAGCTTGTTCTTGATGGTACGAAGAGTTGGCGATGGAGGTGAAGGGGGAAGACCATGTACATCTTGATCAAATCAGCTGAAAGAGTTCCGATAGAGGACTGGAGAAAATATGCCTGGTTTCATGGCATACCGGACATCCAGGTCGAATGCCAAGTCATCGGCTAGGCTGGGTACATCGACTACGTCTGGATCCGTATCGAAAGCCGACGCGAGCTCATCCGCTAAGCTGAGTGCCATGACGCAAGATGGACCTAGCAACTGAAGTTTTCCCACAACGTCAAAAGCCAAGGGCTCGATGGTATTCAAATTTCAAAGACGAATCATGGCTTCATCTCGAGTAAGGCGCCGGTGACGAGATTGTGAAGTGACGAGATGAACGAAGTTTGATTCGCCCTTGCACGCCTCCGGGTTTCCCGGTTCCAACGTATGGGCGGTTTTGCCTAGACAGCGAGAATAAGATACGAAGAGCGCAATGAGACAGACGACGGCGGTCAAAGTATTCGCAGAGGTGTTGAAAGTAGGAAGCTTCAAAGTCGAGATTTATGGATTCCGAAACGCAACCTCTCAGGGTCGTTGTTTCAGATTAGCTTCCGCCGCCATTCAGACCGGTTGTATAGAGATGTCCGACACCCGTGGATTAGGCTGGGGTCTCGATCTCTCGCCAACAAGGTACTCTCGCCAACAAGGTGCTCTCTAACGGATCGCCCGATTGTCCGCCACAAGATTGCGATGCGTTCGTTTCGTATTCGTGCAAGATATCGCTACCCATCAACGTCTTTCCCGTCACATACTCGGTCTCCCCTTCTTCCCTCCCGTCCCAACACTTTTCGACTTCTTCAACCTCTTCCCCGCATTGAACGCTGATACCGCTTTCAGATCCCGTCCAATCGGATCTTCTTTCTTGACTTGATAGATTCGCACAATCCAGTTCTCACTTGTGAATGCTTCGTCTAGACACGAGAGTCATCAGCAATGGGTAGGCAATACGTCATGCACGGACACACCTAGAGTGTCCAGTGTCGGACTAGTCGCTGGGATCCGCTGTCCCCGTACACGATCCTGAGCTGGCTGACCGCCGTACAGCTCGGAGAACCTAAACACATCAGCTTGTGAGACACTTGAGAAAGGGAAAGGCGGACCGGTAGTAGCTCATCTTGTACATGAGGGAGTTCTTCATCGTTGGAGTACTGGTTCGATGTCAGCAAAGACCCATATTTTCCGACAAAAACCAGCTTACGCCCGGTCGTCGACAGCATACTCCCCTCTTTGGGTGAAGTAGTTGACCTCTTGAACCTCATCTGGCCAAACACCCTGCGCGATCCTAACCATCCACAAGAACTTATTGATGTCATCGCTGCGACGATCAGCTCCGCTCACTTAGGTAAGACTTACCCGCTATACCCCAGCAACCCGCCAAAGATGACCAACACGTAATCCACATCATGTTTCCTCAAGATCGGATACGCCACATCCTCGTTACTCGACATCGCCTTCCCCACCGTGGCGATATGTGTGTTATTCCACGTATTGTTATCTACCAAGGTCGGTCGATCGGCCATACCCGCAATCTGATACCCATAGTCCCACCAAGACATGACGACCGCATCTTCAGGGGTATTTTGTCGAAGCCAGTAGTAAGCTTCTCGGAAATCATCGATGATATTTTGGCTGCCGTCTGCGTTGTGACTCGCCAGGACGACTGAAGGGGAAGAGTAGGCGGAGGAGGTCACCCATGTGCAGTGATAGACGAATATGAAGAGGAAGAAGGTGAGTGAGGACACGACAGCGAGACGGGTGTCGAGGCCGAAGACGCCGGATGACGTCTTCAAGCCAAGGAGACCGGTGAAGCTTGTCAAAGGGTTCGGCGGAGCAGCACCTGCAGCTTTCTTAGCAGCTTTCTTGGACGGTACCGATGAGGCCGCATCCCCATTGGTTGCATCGTCGTCGTCGGGGACGACCGGATCGATATATGCCTCTAGAAGACGGGAGAAGGCGATGGCTGCCGCCACGCAAACAACGGGAGTGATGACGAGCATGAGTCGAACCATCACACCGGCGAAATACGCCGAGAGTACCGCGTAAATAATGACGAAGACATGCTCGTCCCGGAGCTCCCGGAAGCACCAGTACACACCGGCGGGGAAGAAGAAGATGAGCATCTCGAGGTCGAAGAAGAAGGATGGCCAGGCGGTGGGCTGGTGCTCGGAGACGGAAGCGATGATCGGGACTGAAGCCAATCAGCATCATTAAGGCAAAGTTGGGAAGCGCGTACTGTGTATCTTGGCGTAGCCAGTATCCCACAGTGAGTAGAACCTTCCAGTCCAGGGTGCGATCCATCCCGAAAATGTCAACAAGACCAACACTCCAAAGCTCGCCACAAATGCCGCCACGACAAAAGCGCGCAGTAGAAGCTGAAATTGCTTGCCCGGCACCAGCTTCCGGACGACCTCAACGAAAGCGACGAGTTGCAGGAGCCCGAAGACGCCCAGAGCGGCCATATGCTCGGACGTGCGAAGCGGGAGGAAGCCGACGAACGGGACTTGCATCGATGCGAGGGTGCCGATGACATACCAAGCTGAATATGAGGTGTAGAGACGGTTGTTGAACCGGCCCATGAGGATGAGGACGAAGGCGTGAAGCGGGATTACTGAATCGGTCAGCGGAGTGCGCAATCAGAGAAGACTTACTGTTGGTGATGAAGACGTATCCACCCCATGCAGACACCATCCACCCGTAGAACAGCGCGGTGGTCATCCCCCATAGAGCGCTACCATCCCTCAACGCCTTGATCCAAAGGTAGAACGTAATCATAAGGAGGAAGATGGCGATTGCTTCGTTGTCGTAGGATCCTGCTACGGACCGAGAGATATAGCCTGGTGCGATACCGATGAAAGCAGCAGCAAGCAGCCCAGCCGAGGGGTTCGCCATCTCCTTGGTAAACCTGGCATCAACATCAGTAAGGAAAGTTTTCGATGACGAGAAAGTCCGCACATATACGTCGCCCAGGCTGTCGGACCAGCAAAGACAGGAGCGATCATGACGCAGACATTCCGAATGTCAACGGGCATGTTGATGAGTCGTAATCCGTTCCAGATCAGGCCGGAGGTAACCATGATTCCGGGGTATATGGTACCGCCAACGACTCGGCCGAGGGGGTACCATGCTGTAGGGTCGAACCAGTTCCAGAATGCCTAAAGTATTGATCAACTCCTCATTCGAGCGAAGGCGTTTGAAGTGGACGAACGTAAAAGCCATCGTTGACGAGAACTTTCGATGCCCGGCTATGAACGCATCAATGACTATGCAAACAAAAGGGAGAACCCGGACGTACTAGTTGAACCAGGGGTCACTATACAGAGGGTACTATCAGCGATCTTCCTATCAGATAGGTGCTTCCCACCCGGGGATTGAAGCGCAAGAGCGCTAAGATAGCCCTAGCTGGGAAAGCACTCACAACTCGTGAATAACACTCTCAAACCGTATAACAGCAAACAACCGACTCCCGATAGCAGCAGCACTGATCAAAGCCAGGATCACGAATCTTAGCAAGCTTTGCGTATTGTCGATCGTAGTCGGCGAGATATGTTGTGGAAGGGGGTAAGCTAGTTTCCGGCCTGTCGTAGCGGGTTTGGCGTTACCGTTAGGAGGTCCGGGTTGGAAGACGTCTGTGATGGTTGGGATGTCCTCGGACGTCGACTTTGAGATCGGTTCGACGTGGTTCGAAGGTTGTGGGGTTTGGGATTTGGAGGGTGATTTGGAGGTTTTGGGGGGCATGACGGGACAAAGGAATACTACAGTCGCCAAGGGTTGTGGACGTGGTTGGCCTCGCTGCCCAACCTGTTATTTTTGGGAGAATGGAGGACTTGAGCCAGAGTCCGGTATCGCCTGGCGGATGGTTCAGACGTTCACAGCTGCCAAAATTTTTCTACTTTAGCAAAGCTGTCCCCGACCTCGACAGGAGAGCTTCGCGCTTGGAATAGTTACTGGAGGTCGATTTCGCCAATACACGTGTCATTTCATCGATTGTTCGTCTGGCCGCTTCGATTTGCTACATACTCTCGGTGCTCTACTCTATCCAGCCTGGCGAATGCCTCACCTCAACTATTTAATTCCGTTTCTTCGTCTAGTTACTGACTGCTGCGAGGAAGATACCCTGTGGTCCTGAGAAGGGTGATTCAGCAAGACGGTACACTCAAATTCAGTCTAGGCTGCTCCTCAGCCCAGAGCGATCTGACGAGGGCTACGAGGAGTTACCTACCTTACAACCTTCAAAAGCAAGGATATCTGAGGACTGGTAGGCTGAATGACCTCAGGATTTACATCAAGACCGGCGTTTCACGAGGGTCAGGTCCCCATCTCCAGCGGTCACTGCTACGCGATCCACCAAGATGGGTTAATACTGATCGGGGTGGCTTCTGTCCAGAGTTTGTCGGTATTCACGCCGCTTTCACTACTCATCCACATCATTACGCCACTCTTCTTTTGTGCTAGACCTCAAGGCAGGCAAGGCATATCGAGTTATCTCCCTCAAGCTGGAATCTCCCAGCAGACTGATGCGAAGGACGCTAACCAAAGAGATCAAACAAATCCCATAGAATACAACACATCTGGACCTGGAGATTCATAAACTCAGATTGTTTCAGCTGATTCATATGCTTGTCGGGCGATCGTAATTCCTGCCTATCTTGCCGACGAGAGCCTACGCTAACAGGGTGGATATCAACAGACCTGTCTCTCTCATGCTCGAGTACTGAAGCTGTTCCTCGGCTGGTATCGTACAGACGATAAAGCGGAGCATCTCGGGAGGAGGCTGAAGGGACATTTTCAGGAACTGTAGGTTATCTTGCTGAGCCCCGATCTCGAACGGCTGATCTCGAACGGCTGATTCAGCTCCAAATGACGGAAGGGTGCTTCATGGTGACGCATCATCCAGAATTTCGGTAAAGGTAGCTCTACGCGCCCAGCATGCATGTTGTGCTACTGTATTGAGAATCAGACCATGGCAGAAAGAACAGGACGACATGTTATGGTCATACTGCAATTGTCGTGTACGAGGTGGAATCTGATTCCGCCTCACCGGATCTAGAAGTATGACGTCCCGCTTGTTATACCCTGAAAGTGTGATTCCGCATCCAACGATTATTACCCTCCTCACTGGGGCATCATTTCGCTAAAAGACCAGGTAGACATCTACCCGCATAGCCTCAACGACAGCAGGACTGAATCGAAGTCCCTCGACGACGTTGATGGCGGCTGAGTCGTCAATCCGACATTTCGCAGTCAGCAGTTATCGCTATACGAGGTCGTTCCTCTGTCTCGTATCTCCTGTTAGTCTTTTGTCCGCAGATCTCGACGCAGTATACCCAGCTTGTTACCCGGTCTTCCACATCCGTATCTTTCATAGACTACAAACACGATGGACGCCCTCCGCCCTGGTCATGCTCATCGGAGCATGAGTGATCGCCTGCTCAATAACTACCTGTACGTAGACAAAGGTACCCTCTCAAACTACGTTCTAATCGCACCATAGTGATTCGCAGAAATCCTTCTCTAGCTCTCTCCTCGCCCTCCTTTCCCAATCACACACATCCACCTCCTCCCTCCTAACATACGTCACATCCTCCCCAGGCGTCGTCCACCCAGTCCGACGCTCCGTCCGACATGCAGGCTTCGAAGGACCCCTCGCGCAATCGCTGGTCGAGAACCATCGCAGCGGCTCAGATGCGGGCTCGGTCAATGGGGTCGATCACCAGTCGCCGGGCTGGGCGGCGTACGTCAGCAGTCTCGACCAGTTCAGGAAGGATTTGAAGCAGATCCACCTTCTCGAGGAAGAGCTAAGCCGTGTCAAGCGTGACCGCGAGATCCTTGTCACACGGCTCATCAAGACTACTAAGTCCCGTCCGACCAAATCTGACCTGTCCGCACTGGCGAACTCATACACCCGCCCCGACGGCGATATCCTTTCCTCCCGAGCATCGACCGTTTCGGTGACTTCCAATGGATCCTCGGCCAGTAAGGAGGGCAGAAGGGCCACGAAGCTACAAGAGGCTCAAGCGGAACTGCTTGGTTGCGAAGAGCATCTCAGAAGCTTGGAGGTCAGGATCGAGCACGAGCGGAACAAGGTTATGATGAAGGGTCTGGAGGAGAAGTTTAGAGCTATGGAGGTGGTTGGGAGGATGTGGGTAGGTCAGGCAAAGAGGGGTCTTTCAGACCTCAACAAGGTAGAAGGTGAGTCCGCGATGCGTCGTGGCCGGTCTAGCTCTAACCCGAGGCAGAACTCCCTGCAGATGCTTTCGAGCTCGACTCGAATCCCTCGATCGCGCCCTCCCAATCCGCTTCGCAAATCGCATACAACGATGTGCCTTCCCCGCATCGCGGCAATGTGCCTTATCCAAGGAGGGGTCCTAGGCGCGGTCCAGGATCGATCACCGGTAGCATTGCCGAGGAAGACGAAGGTAGCTCAGGCGAAGACGTTGCGCCGAGTAAGCTGGTCGTGCATGATAACCGGCCGGCATCACGGTCTGGACTTGACAGAGCAAGGAGCCCAACCTCGACTGTTCCAACCAAGCCATCTCCGCTTGGCGTACCGTCCGTCAACGCTCGCTCCCGACCGCTCTCTTCTACTTTCGGCACCTCGACCAATAACGCTAATGGGTTCGATTCGGATGATGACATGCCGGCATATGGAGGGGGTCGCGGCGCAAGGAGAGCAGCAAGTGACGTTGGTGCAATGGGCTATCGCCCACCAACAGGTCGACAACCACTTCGGCGGACGTTCTCGGACGAGCAGCAGAATAACGGTAGTCCCGCCCCCCGAGCCGCATCGGACAACTCTAGTGTCCGCAATCCGCCAAAGAAGAAGGGCTTCCTCGCTTCCATTTCCAAGTTCTTCAAGGGTCCGAAGAAGCGGGAAGGCTCGATCCGGTCTGGCCGGAACTCTCCGCCGTATGGCGCGTCGAGTAAAGGAGGCGCCTGGCACACCCGGACAGAGTCCAATGTCAAACGGCAGAGCACTCTTACCGGTGGTAGGAGACATGGTGGGGACGACTCCAGCAGCGATGAGGATACTGGAAATCTCGTCAGCGTAGCGAATAACCGTGACGACATTGCATTCACGGTCGCCAATGTCGGTCGTGCCGATACAGTCAAGCGCAACTCGAAACAGCCCGTCGTGAGTCGGCTCATCCCCGCGGCGTCGAAGCCCACTGCAGCCGACCTTGGTTCCGGCAAACGCGGAGGAAGCCAGAGTACTCTTACTGCAGTGAAGCCAGCTATAGCTGCAGCTCGTGCTACCTCGCCAACTCCCTCGCGATCGAAGACGCCGACTGCAGGAGCAACCGGTAGCGTGTCTCGCTCGAACACGCTCAAGTCAACAACCTCTGTCAACACGACCAAGTCCGCCGGGATACCGAAGAAGACTCGTCAGAATGGGACTGCTACTCGAGCAGCTGTGGACAGCCAGCAAGCAGTAGCAGGGAGGAATATCATGAACCTCGTCGACATGAAGACACCTCCGACCATGCCTGAGGTTCCGAAAGCGCCAAAGAGTCAGGTCACGCCCCAGATGGAGCTTGCCAAAGCGCCGGGGTCAGCCTTGATCGTCAAATCACAAATTAACCAAGGGACTGCAACCAGTGCCGGTGCACCGAAACTCGCCAACGGTGATATCACATCGCAGCCGGCTCGACCTATGTCTCGAGCGAGCAGTGTGAAACAGATCCCAAAGGCGGACGAGCAGAGGTCGCAGACACTCCTTCCGCCTTCGCGATCGCTTCAAGCTCCGCTCAAATCGGCCCTCCGACCTTCAAGCCCTTCTCCTTCCTACTCGGAGAGCATGCCCGCTCTTTCGCCCCCGATCGAGCCACCGAAGTCGCTCTTTACTATAGTGGCTCCCGGTCCAGTACAACTTCCGCGGGAAGAACCCAAGCCCATATTCATTCCTGCTGCGGCGCCAATGCCGGTAGCGCCCAAAGCAGCTGCTGCGACGAGAGCAGTAGCGCTCACGCCCACTAAGCGTAACTCATTCCAGTCGCTGGCGAGTGACGGTCAAAGTGTTTACGAGTCTGCCGTTGAAGACGATGGTGCCGAAGCAGGCGAAAGCTCATCGGAAGAGGAGGATGATATGGGTTACGAGGTTGTCGAAAACGATAATATCACTCGATCGGGCGTGACCGTTGGACCACCAGCTATTGAGAAGATCATGATGCGCCGGGAACAGAAATCTGAAGTAGCAGATGATGCTGCATCGATCATGAGCGGAGATACCGCAACACATTCGCGAGCACCGCCTTCAGATGCGGGTAGTCGTGCGACCCGTCGTAGTCGGAAGTCAGTCCGGATGGCCGTACCTGACTCACCGACAGTGGAGATGGCTCATCCGCCGTCCGCTCCTGCTGCCAATGGCCCTTCTGTTGATCGGGAGGCGAGCCCGGAAGTTGAAAAGGCGCAAGAACAGTGGAGTACGCGTATCGGACAGACTCAACATAGCGATGACGAACAGGACGAGGAGTACATGGCGGCTCGGAAGGGACTCAAAAAGAATACTGGGCAATGGGAGGCGGTAGCGGGGAAGAAGAAGGGGAGTACGAAAATTAAGGGGTTGAAGGCTTAGAACGTGGGACTTTTGGTGGCATTTTGGGTAGTACACGTTGACTGGATGATCAGAACTATTCGTTGGTATAATCGGCAATGGAGCGGATTGTCGTTGGGCAGCATGTCTTATGGAAGGTAATCTGCATTGTAAGGGTGATGAAGATACGCTCTCCAGGGGTTTGTGGCTATCCTTTCACCCGATCTGCGTCTACCCTTTCATACGCGACCCCTCTGGGACTTTGCCAATCGCAAAAAGGCTCGGTCAATGAGGTCCGTCTTGACTTTGTATGTTCTTCAAGCAATGGGTCATTCCGGTGATCTACGGATGAAGTCGGGTTTCGAGGGGAACGCGAGATACTTCCTCGCGTTGGTGGTGATATTGTCCGTGCGTTCGATCACTCCTCTATCATTGTAAGTCTTATCCACGGAAGTGTAATTCTGATGTTCAGCGTCTACCTGATCTCTATGATCATTTACCGGAGGCGGGATAGCAAAATGACAACGGCATACGCGCTCGTAGAGGTCAGTACCAGATCCCTATACAGATCGCAAGGCTACACTGTGCTTAACGGGACAGGTCGTTTTCGCCATATGGAACCAATATCTCGCCTGCTCAATTCAGAAACCGGTTACTTATCCTGAAGTGTCGGAAAAAGATGCGCGTTTGATGTTTGGTCGCTTGTTCCCATGGTTCACTGATGTCCCAATCGGATCAACTGGGAAGAGGATCAACGACAGATTTATTGAATTCGGTCCTGAGTTCGGTCCCGACTTGTGTAACAAATGGGACTTGATGAGTCAAAGTCCAGCAAAAGCCCACTTCGATCTTCATACCCGTATCGGTCCCACGATGGATGATGAAGTATTCATGAATGTTCCCCCGAAAAGTACGGTGGTCCCAATAGAGACACTTCAACGCCGGAATCGCTTGCTGCGTACATGGTAAGCCGTGAACCCTACTCACCGAGCATGTTTGTACGCCAAGCTTATGTTTGCTGGCTGGCTTAACGACAGGTTCAGGAATGCTGAATGGGACACTGTTCGTCGGCAAGATGTTCTGACTTGGTTATCTTGGCTTTGCTTTAAGCAGACCGCCGAAATCGCCATCGCAGATCGGGAGAAGGCGGCATTCCTGCTTGAAGCGCTAGGCAAGGTGGAAGAATATACGGACACCAAATTCGAAGACTGTATCGGGCTTGAGACTGGAATCGAGGTGATGCGCATTGAGCATGATCCTGTCAAGGTCATTCAGCACGCCCTTTGTTGCCGGAATTGACGGGGTACGATATTAGGTTCAGAATAGACCTTTTCTCCTGTACGCAATCCCGAGTTTGCTGAATCTCTGCCTCCAACATGTTATATACCCGTATAAACGACTTCAACTGGTCAGTACTGGGTAAACCGATCCCATTCTCACAGCTGATTTGAAGCAGTACAGTGAGGGGGATAGCGAATATCTGTTGAACATACCCGTCGGATGGACGCCAGAGTTAGGAAGAAGTAATCCTGAATCCATGCCGGTCATCTGTTTTCGCGGCCTTGGGTTCGGTTTGGTAAGGTTATCATATAGACCCGCACACGGTAGTTGACGAGATGACTTCTATCCAGATTCAAGGACATAACATGATCAACCGGTTAATGGATGGCTTACCAACACATCCATTGGTCATACCACTCTCACCACACACTTCACAAGACTTTCTCCATCATCGCCGTCTTCGGCCTTGGAAACGGGACGAACTAGTCACGACGATCAAGAATATCTGTCTCAAGTGGGGATTTTGGGTTGGTGAGACCGGTGAAGGAGGGGTTTCCATGATGAGTCATTCCAATGGGAGCGTAGCTCACGGGTGGAGTACGCGGATATCATATCCTCCATGTCCAACGAGCTATCACGATACTAATCAGGGATTCAGTACTCAAGGATTGTCCCAGTCTGGTGAAGAGGAACACATTCATTGATCCTGTCGTGTTCTGCTTGTGGCATGGTCGTGAGTTTCGGTTGACCTGACCATATCCTGCTTAATTAGTGGGTGATTCAGATACTTGCCACTCATTCTGTTACCGTAAGCCCTCAACGGTACGTCGCCATATTCTTTTTCTTTTGCACAGACATGTAGCTAAAGATTCACCGTAAGGCCTCACAGCTACTACTGCAATATTTCATCTCTTCCGAAATCGGCATCGCCTTCTACATCCAACGTGTACGTGTCGTTCTCACTTCCCCACAGCGGGAGCTAATAGCATCCATCACAGCATTTCGACTGGGTCGAGAATCTCCTCCTACCGAGCGAAATACCAAATGTCGATGATCCGACTCGGACAACCTTTTCCCTAAGTGGGAAGGACTTCATCATAGATGCCCCGTACCTTCGAGAATATCTGTCGAGTCGTAAGTCTCTTCAATACATCCGAGTGTTCGCCCACCCTAACGATCGAGATTCGATAGATGGTTTAGCAGCAGGATTGTACTGGAAGCCTGATGGTGGTCACGGATCACATCTCCGTGGTAAAGCTTTGGGACGGGTCATTGGCTGCGTAGGTGGTCAGGGCATGGCCAAAAGACCTGCCTGAATGGAGTGCAAGGGATTTGTATGATCGTCCAGCTAATGTCAGTCAGTCTACTCTGTTTCGATCGAGGGGATGCATCGATTCAGGGCATCGTATCCGTTCGATAGGCACACCTTACATCGGGTTTCCTTGACTTGTAGATGGGACTACACTAACCTGGGTTCAGGTTTCACACGTCTGGCTTTTTTATGGGTCGATTGATGGAGCTCAAAACCACAAAATGCCACATTGCTGCGCACCGCCACATCGCACATATCCCAGAAGCGAAATCCCCCCTTCGATACCTTCTTCCGTTTCAGCGGATCGTTTTGTCTGGATTCGACTTTGGTCACAGTATGCATATCGTCATCTACCCCTTCACGATATGAAACGATGTAGCCTTTTGTTACCTGCCGCACCGAAGCTCAGCGGAGTTGCAGATCTTTCAGGAGATTTGCCGGAACGACCAGGAATAGGATGGGGAATCATGTGTGAGCGGATGAAAGTGGATGGGTCAAGAGATCTGTACGAGTTGAGAGTTGAGATCCGATCTTTCACCAATTCATCTACCGACTGCTAACTGTTGAAGGAGATTCGCAGCTGACTTATTCGCGCTCGGACTTCATTTGGTTGACTGATCTTCTACCCAATTCTTGTTTCCGAAAATCCGTCAACATCACCCAACTCGCTTCTTCCCCTTCCTCGCAACATCTGAAGGTCCCGATCTTTGAAACGGTAAATCTCTCAATCCTACCAGCTCGTGACCCGTTATTATGCCGTCCGATGGCCCATCCCGCTTCAAATCCCGCTTCTCCCTCCTCTCCTTCCTCCCTTCCCGACATCCTCCTCTGGTCATCTCCCATCCAATGCCGCCAATCCAACCCATCGCCCATCAGCCAACAATCATCTCGCAAACAACCATCTCACCTGTTCGCTCTCATTACCCATCCCCCTCAACTCCTCCACCACCGATCAAGGAGGAGAAGACGCATCGTTCGCCCAGTCCGAGGAAACCACCACCACCACCGCTTGACCTGAAGAAGACGAAGGCGGTCTATCCCACTGCGCCGGCTGAGAATTCGCCCGCAGTTGCTTCGTCGTATCCTGAGCCTAAGATCAAGAAAGCAAGGCCGCGAGAGGTTGTGGAAGATCCGTTTGATGTGGCCGAGATAGAACCAGGACATAGGTATACCTCTTGGCAGGGAGGGAAGGTGGATATCAAGCCCGGTCAACTTATTCCTCGTGGACTCCTCGATGTTCCCAACGGTACACCGACTATGCGAGGTGCTAAAGCCCCCGAGACACCCGACCAGTACGACAGCGTATTGCACAACATCCTCCTTACTCCGACGTACCTCGGTCGTTCCCCTCTTCCAGTCCCGTCCCCATCCCCGTCGCCCATGGTATCGACCAGACATTTAAAACGCCAAACATTGATTGATCAAGCGGCCAGTGCAATCCATTCGGTAGCGAGGATGTCGAGGCACTCGAAGTGGGTTGGGAAAGGTATCCTGAAATACCGGGATGAGGAGGTGGGAAGGTCAGTGAGGGAAATGAAGGAGAGGGAGGAGAGGGAGATGGACCGATTTCGAAGGGAGGTCAGGCCAGTGCGACTCGCTCCGGATTCTACCGGGATGGGTAAATCATACTCGCCTCTGTCTGACAGGAGTCAAGTCTTTTCCAGACGATCTCCGGGTAATCGCGAGTGGAGTATTGGAGTAGCAGACAACAAGAAGGATGAGAGAGGATGGAGGGAGACTAAAAATCAGGACAAGAGGCTGAAACGGAGGCAGAAGATCTGGAAGGTGAGCTACAGTATATGGGACGGAATAGAACTAGCTCATAAGAGTAGTACGGGATCATACTCACCATTCTCTGCCTCGCCGCACTCACCGTCGGTCTATGTACCTCCCTCCTCACCAAATCTAGCGATGCGAAACCTACCAGTACATCCGCTGCAAGCGACTCATCCATCTCATCCTCGTCAACCATGTCGGCAACGTCGGCAACGTCCTCAACCACATCCACTGCACCATCAGCCACTCCGACATCCCAGTCCTTGGCAAACTGTCTCGACCTGTTCTCAACGTCCGCTCCGACATCGCCTCTCGCATATCCCTGCTCAGACTGCGCTCCGCTCTTTGGGTCTACCATGGACGACTTCACCACTCCACTCGTTAACGGGAACTCTACCGGTGTAGGAGCGGCACTACAGTTTTGCACGCTCATGGACGTGTATCGTGCTACGAGCAACAATAGCGGGCTGAGCGATCAGGGCTGGGCGAAGGATGCTAGTCCGTGCGGAAGCTGGGATGGGATCACATGTGACACAAGGGGACGGGTGACCGAGCTGTACGTGAATTCCTCCCTTCCCGCCCTTCTCCGCTGAGAAAAGGGTAGGCAGCTACGGTTCCCAAACGTACCAGACAAGCTCCCAACGACGATCAACCACATCGTCTCCCTCCAATCTCTATATATTACAGGCAATTCAAGTGTCCCAAGCAGGTCCTTAGCCTTTATGTCGTATGTGGAGACTGATAGCTCTTGTCAGCTGGACTGTTCCCCTCGGCTTTGCTGTCTCTACCGAACTTGACGACTATCGATATTGAATATACCGCTCTGACTGGCCCGCTTAGCTCAGTTGACTTCAGTCCCGCGACGAATCTATCGAGGCTGTATCTGGTGAATAACCAGGAGCTGGGGACGGGGTTGCCGTTCTTATCGGCTGGCTCTAAGCTTTCGACCCTGTAAGTAGTGAAATTGATCGAGTCATCGGCCAGCTAACGTAATGGGAAAGTGCGATGACGGGACAAGGCCTAACGAATCTCTCGGAGGATGCACTACCCGCCTCTTTGACATATCTGTGAGCAACTATGTGCTCCTCCGTAGCCGCGCATTCCGAATGATGAGGTTTCGCGAGAGCAGAGTAGCTGATTGATACAATAGGGATCTATCATTCAACGTACTTACCGGTGCGGTCCCTTCGTTCAACTCTTTGACATCTCTTCAAACCCTGTCAGTCGATGTCACGTACGTAAGCAAGCCAATTCTGATTCCCATTCAGGTATCTCCAGAACAACGCCTTCATCCAAGCTCCTTCTTCCTTTCCTTCATCTCTTTCCACACTCTCCCTTACTTCCAACCCAAATCTCAGTGGCAATATGCCCGCCTCCGTTTGTTTGAGTTTGATATTGACGAATTGCGATCTACGGAGTACATTGCTCAGCGGATCGACCTCTGCAAACATCACTACGACAACGGTGGTATCGAAGGTTACCAGCAGTACAGTGTCCATTCCGAGCCCAAGCTCATCGACGAAGGTGTGCGGGTCATGCAGAGTCTAGACGTACGTGGGGAGCTTCTCGCAAATACGGTACTAGGTAGATCATCATAAATGTGCGAATGTATATGCAATATATCCTGAAGACTTAGTCAGCAACTAAAAGGAATCGCCACTCACAACACCTTTGGCCACGTGGCAAGATGAACGCACCAACTTCGACTTCGCTCAACTGCTTCATGTACCAGTCAGCAATCTTGTCGCTCTTTCAATTCGACTTTCTCTGTCACCTCTCCATAGCTTCTCGAGCTTACACCTAGCTACTTGCTTCTCCTCGTTAGAAACCCTGCAGAGCCCCGACCAAACCCAATCACCAAAAACGTCCCTTTCCCATCAAAAAGCTCGGACCACCGATCCCTCCTTTACGTCCGTGCACCTTCCCAATCCAGCATCTCATCAAAATTATCCCTACCTCGAGAGCCCTTCCAGGAGCTTCACGCCTACGTCATCCGCGTCCACGATGTCAGACCTCGGCACGCCTAGTCGGAAGAAGAAGGATTGGGCGGATGAAGATTCCGAGAGCGATGGTGATGGAGGGTTAGCTAAGGACTTTGGAAGTCCTGCAAAACTTACTATAGCTGGGGATAAGCAAGATCTGAATGGGAAAGGTTTTGGTGAGTCTGCAGCGTTATAGATTACGTATTTTGAGAACTGGGATATATCAGTCGGCAAAAGGTCGCCTCGACCGACCTTTCCTTTGGTTTTGCGCTCCGGACTTTCCCCTCTTTACCTTTCAATTCCTTTCGTTTCGCAAAATCGTGGCTATATAGATGAAGAGCTGATTCAATACCGCTCATCTAGCCTCACCAAGCTTAACAACAAAAGAAGACGCTCCTGTCGCTTCCCTAGCTTCTCGAATATCAGGCCTCTCAACGAACGCGACTCCCTTCGTACCCTTATCATCATCACCATCCACCATCACCACGAGAACCACTACTACTGCCACTCCTTCCACATCATCTCCACCATCTCAATCCCACTCCCGACCTAAAGCCAATACTGCCAACCCACTCTTCGGTCGAGCCGTAGCTGGAGTCAAGTCTTATCGCTCTACTGTCCCTCCTCCAGCTGAGGCCCAGAAGGGAGTTGCACCTGTGACCGAGAAGGAAACTGGTGAAGAGCTTCTACCTGAACGACCCCCAGACGAGAAGAAGCAGGATAAGATGCAGAGTCAGAATCTGATGGATAATGATGATGGTGAGATATCTTCTCATATTTGGGTGACTGGCTTGGGGTTTCAGCCGTCTGGCTTCAAACCTTCCACCATAGCTCCAAAAGACGGCAGGGATCTGATTGACTCCGCGAATCGTTAGGTTGGGGTTCCAGCGCAGCTCCGGCCAATGGAAGTGCACCCTCTACGAACGGTAATGAACCAGTTACGAACGGTCATACGAACGGGAATGGTGGCGCCGACATTGTCGATACGAGCATGTCGGATGTGGGGAGTGGGCTCATCTCGAACGAGTTTCAGGTGGAGGTAAGTGATCTTCCCTCTCCATACAGCGAGGCTGGTAGAACGGAAAGATTGCTGAACAAGAGGATGTAGGTCAAGCTAGCGGACCAGCAAGCGGATCCAAGCTCGCCTCTTTATTCCATCAAGGCATTCGAGGATCTCCCTATGTGGGTACCACAGTCCATATGATGCCCCGCCATCAGCTCGGCGGGACGTCAGCGGGAATGCACTCGCGGGTGCAAGTGAAATCAACTGCTGATGCCCAATTACTTAGTCATGAAGATCTGATGAAGGGAATCTACTCTGTTGGCTTCAAGAAGCCTTCGAAAATCCAGGAAAAGGCGCTGCCCATGCTCCTGAATAATCCGTGAGTGCTACCACTCTTACCTGTTCTGCCGAGAAAGGAAGAGCAGGCTGACCGAGGAGCCTATTGCAGACCGCGCAATCTCATCGGGCAAAGCCAATCTGGTACTGGCAAGACTGCTGCTTTCACCCTCAACATGCTCAGTCGAGTGGATCCGGGCCTCATGACTCCACAGGTAAGTCACGACATCCACGTTGAGCGTCTTCGCTGTTCCAGGGGACGAGTGCTCGCCTTCGAAGCTGATCCATGTTGTTCAGGCTATTTGCCTCGCTCCTTCCCGCGAACTTGCCCGCCAGATCCAAGAAGTCGTTGACAAAATCGGTCAATTCACCCAAATCAAAACTTTCCTCGCCGTCCCTGGATCATGGTCTCGCCGAGTCAAGATTACGAAACATGTTTTGATCGGTACTCCCGGCACTGTCATCGATATGCTCAGCAACAAAGGTGGGAACGTCTTCGACCCTAAGCAAATCAGGGTGTTTGTGCTGGATGAGGCGGACGAGATGATTGCGCTGCAAGGGCTTGGAGATCAGACGAGTCGTATCAAGAGGTCAGTCCGCTATATCGAGCTTCGATCAAAGCTTATGAGATTACAGAGCATTGCCACCACATGTGCAGAACGTGCTTTTCTCTGCTACATTCACCGAAGAGGTCCAGGAGTTCGCGGAATCATTCGCTCCAGAAGCCAACAAGATCTTCTTGAAGAAGGAAGAGGTGACGGTCGAAGCGATCAAGCAGCTCTACCTCGAATGCGACGGCGAGGATGCGAAGTACGATGCTTTGTCGGCCCTTTATGACTGCATGGCCATCGGTCAAAGCATCGTTTTCTGTCGAGTGAGTCCCTTTGTAGAATGTGGATGCCCGCTTCTGCTGATTGTCACATCTGAATAGCGCAAGGAGACAGCGGACCGCATCGCTACGCGACTCCAGGACGAAGGTCATTCGGTCGCTTCTCTCCACGGAGACAAGATGACAGAGCAACGAGACGATATCCTTGACGGCTTCAGGAACGGGAAGACCAAAGTCCTCATCACAACCAATGTCGTCGCTCGAGGTATCGACATTCAGCAGGTGAATATGGTGGTCAACTATGACGTGCCCAATTTGGGACCTGAGGGGGACTTTAGGCCAGACATCGAGACTTACATCCATCGTATCGGTAGGTTCTCTCACATTGGGCGTGATTTTGCTTTGTCGGTCTCTGACTGGGGACCTCAGGACGAACTGGTCGGTTCGGACGGAAGGGTTGCTCGGTCATCTTCGTTCATGATGACCGGTCAAAGCGCGACGTCGACGAGATTATGCAGCAACTGAAGCCTATGAAGAGGATTGACGCGACGAAGAATACCGACTTAGAACAGCTTGAGAAGGTGGGTTTAATTTAGTCTTCAGGCTACTCTGCCTAGCACCTCAGTACACATAAGGGTGCCGCCGTTACCAGGTGAATGGAGCTGAAAACTATGACAGGCGCTCAAGATAGCGATGAAGGGACCGAATTAGAGGGATATAGCCGAAGGCATTACGAGAGAAGCAGACAAGCATTGCAGACAAGCACAATATCATCCGGGCCGAAACGACTTTCTTTCTCATGTAACATAGCCTGAGGGCGCAATTATGCAGCATCATGTCCCAACCGTTGGAATGGATATAAACATAAATGTCCAGATCCGATGAACCGCCCAGATCTACCCTTCTTTTTGTTCCCGTCACGTTCCAAACAGTCAAGAAGATTATCCGAAAGCGAGGTGCTATTCTCCATACTCCTCCGCATTCTCCTCGGCCACTTCTTCCGCTCCTTCCAGCTCGTCATTATCGACTTCGGCGTTAGCATCTGTATCACATCGACGTGTCAGCGAGAGACGTTAGACAGCTGGACATTACGCACACTGGTCGTACTCGTTGCACAGATCTGTCAAGTTCCCCTCGGCATCCGTGAACTCCATCTCGTCCCTGTCATATCGTCAGTCTTGACACGGAAAGAGCATGGTTGAGGAAGACTGACATTCCTTCACCGGTGTACCTATAGCGAGCTCGTCAGCAGCACTCCACATCTTGGTTTACAAGGGACTGACCAATGTGTGAAAGCTCGTCGCTTGAACAGTTGCCTGAACTGTCCATGAGACCGCTTGAACACCTCTGAACCGTCATCGTCAGCACTCTCTGCACATACAAGCTTGACATCACGTACCGCTGATAGCGGTGGTGTTAGCAACGAGAGTCGCCGCAGCTGTTCCGCCTGTTATAGGTGGGACAGTACATAACGTCGTCAAAGAGCTATTGGGAATCTACTGAGGTCAGCCAGGCTGCTATGGGTACAAAAAAGGACGGACCCAAGGTACGAAGTGTGCCGAGTTCTGATCATCGCGTTCATTTCAGCTTGTGCCCTTGTTGAGCTTCGAGGCGGAAGCTGACCTTATTCTGGAAGTCCCAGACAGCCGTCTCGACTGACTCCTGATCAGCAGGTACCTGAAAACAATCTGAAACACCTACTATCTCGCATACTGAGCTTTCCGCGGAATGCCAACGACACGGTCAGATATTTGCCCATGGCCGGATCAATCGCTGCCAACAAGCTCTTCCGCTGGAAGATCGCGGAGGTGAGCTCGTGGACGTTCGTAGCCTGAGCTAGGCATCAGACCGCACCACACAGCTATATCACCGGGAACCCACAGTATAGGATTTACTGCCCGAGGCAACGAGAGGTGCATAGCCGACAGTGAAGAAATGCAGACGGGGGAAGGGGACTGGACTCCGTTTCAGCTAAGCGTTTTCGGTATGTAGTGGAAGACGTACCCATGTTGACGGCCAATTTCCGTAGATCAGAATTCAGAACACCGGGGCTATCTCCAGTCAGTTTGTGATGGATGACATCCGTAGGAAACGCATACAATCGGAGCGTTGCTATCCAGGAGCAACGATAAGATTGATGATCAGCTCAATTAACACTGACGGAAATTCAAAGTCACTCACTCGTGAATCCGCTCATGACTTTTGCGACGAGAAGGTTCAAATCCTTGTACTCGGGCGTTTTCTGCTTGAGCTCGGTCACGCAGATCTGATACAGGGCTTCGTTCTAGAACTCGTCAGCTCGTCGCCTGCAGAGGAGTAGCCACAGACAGCAGCTGGCTCCGGAGTGCAAGGGCTGACTCACGTCGATGCAGCAGGTGATGTCACTGTTCTCAACCAAGTTGTTCGTCGATAATATCGCATTATATGGCTCGACGACGGTGTTGGAAACTTTTGGAGAAGGGAAGATGGAGAAGGTCGCAAGCATCCGGTCAGGGTATTCTTCTCGTATCTTGCCGAGTAGCAAAGCGCCAAGTCCGGAGCCAGTACCACCTCCTAGTGCTGCGCTAGTCAGTGCATTGGCGGAAACATCGATGGTTCGGACGAACAATGTATCAGCTGGAACCCCTGGAAGGACTCGGTATTCTCCGCTTGTCTCCGCAAGACGTCCATGATCGGATCTACCAGTTCCGCGCCTACGAGTGGTCAGCTCAGATTCTCATTAGCCTGCTATACAAGACAGCAGGCTCGGACGCTGTGATATCTCTCACCCTCAGTATAGTATCCTTTCGCCCAGTTGTTCCCCGCTCCACTCTGACCGTGAACAAAGGTATCTGGCCGGAAGAGGTTCGCCAAAGGTCCTGACCGTATAAGGTCTACAACAGCGGGTTCGAGGTCGACTTGGATGGATCGGGGTACATATTTGTTGTTCGAGGCTTCGGTGAAGTACACATCGACTGGTGTGAAGAGTCAGCGCTGTCTCTTGTCTCCCACATCATCAGTGAGTAGGTGGCGAGGGAAAAGAGTAAATGCGGTAAGGTTTCACACTCACTCTTGTCCAGCTGTTGTTGATCATTGCCGATATGTCTTCCGCTATCTGAGCCGCCACGACATCAGCTTCAAGCACAATCTCCCCCGATACTTGATGTATCGAGGACAACTCATGCCGACAGCCCTCCGCTGAACTGACTATCAAGACCATGCTCCTGTAGAAGGCAGTCGTGAGCCTAGTGGGCGCCCTATGAACGATGAACACTTGCCTGAAGGATGTTTCCCCAGAATGCTGTACCAATCTGATTTCCAGCTACGAAATGAGGCGATCAGCGATTAATACAGGCTGAGAGCGTTGCACAACCTTCGCTGATCGACTAAGCGAGGTACTTCGCGCGATTGCAGCTCCTAAGGTATAGCAACCTACCTTGTCCAACTGTAACCCTTCGTCAGCGGATGTTAATGAAAGGCAAGGTTGACTGACCGGAAACACTGATGATCTCCCTTCCCATCGTGTCGGAAAGAAAGCTCGTTCAAGTGATCCTAGAGCTTGCTGGACCGAGCTTTTGAGGTCAATGGGGTGGCAGCAAGTATGATCAAGCTATTGAGTGATCGATGAAGACGGGCCAAACGGGACAACAATTATATTACAGGTCGGAAACGACGGCTCGAGCCCTCACGCGCCTACGCGCCGGCAAAACGTAATGATAAGATAATCGCTCAATCACTAAAACCACGTCATGATATGGAGGGTGCTTTCAGAATCCCCCGATCAAAAATAAATGACGTAATCGAGGCACGTTCCAACGATATACTGTTAGCATTCGTCGCTTCCTCTTCCACGTTCTATCCACTTCGCATTTTGTATATTTTTAGTCGTGCATTCATTTCCTGGTCTGTCGCCTGGCGAGCATACATCGTGAAGGACAAGAGTTATACCCCACCGCTATTTGACATAAGGAACTTGTGATATACGACTCGGTGGCGCAGAGTCGATCGACCATAACTCGGCACGACAGAACCATAGGAAGCGACCAGTACCATTTACCTCCAAGCTCGAAGGCTCGACTCCTCAATGCTGCTCCTCGGATTGTAGATACCCGGCATAAACTTTGACGCTCATCGAGGACATCGCTCAATATGCGTCTCGACCCCATCCTCTCCGTAATCTTCGGACTCCTCGCCATCCCCTTCATCTCGGCTACCCAACTCTCCGACGCTCGTATGACGAAAGTCCACAATGTAATGAATTCCATATCTTTCCAAGCGTAAGTATTTCTCCTCATTGTCTTACCTGAACGTACCTAATTGACATCGCTCATAGCTGGGAGAACGGTACCCGAGCCCAAGCGATGCTGGAATACGACTATCCAACCTATTCAATCTTCTCCAACTCCTCTCTGCCACTCCCTAATCCACTCCCATCCTCCTCGATCAACTCGATCATCCTCCTAGCACAATATGCACTTTCAAAAAGGCCTCCTACGAACACCTCAGCAGCAGCGAAGGGTGGAATTAGCTTCTTAGCCGATGCCGCTGCGGGGGACCCTGCGAGTTTGGGAGTGGCTGTGTTGTTGGCGAACGCTAGTACTGGTAACGGCGAGGTTAATGGGGTCGGGTATGGGGATGCTGCCAGGGATGAGCTGGAGTATTTGCTGAATGATGTGCCGAAGGTTAGTCAAACCCATCCTATTGGACGGAAAATCTTTTGATGGCGTAGGCCACGAACGGCGCGATTTCGCATCGGGCCGACGAAGTTCAACTCTGGTCAGATTTCGTCTACATGGTGTGTCTCTCACCAGCTTCTGCCCATTGTTCCAGCTTACCTAGCTGACTTAGGTTCCTCCCTTCCTAGCCTATTACGGCGCCCTAACCATCAATCAAACCCTCCTTCAAGAAGCATACAACCAATGTTCCCTCTACAGAGATACACTCCGTCAATCCAACGGTCTATGGAAACATATCGCTTTCGGTACTGGCGCCTCCGATCCAGCAACATGGACGACTGGGAATGGTTGGGCTGCCGCGGGTATGTTGAGGGTTTTGGCGACTATTATGAGGAGTCAGTATGCTGGGAATATGGGGAGTCAGATGGGATTTGCAAGCTTGGGTTGAGGAGATTCTGGTTGCGGCGGGGCCTTTCGTGGTATGTCTCCTATTTCAGATGTAGGGGAAGTTGGATACTGATAAGTGCGGTGTAGACGAGTAATGGATTGTTACGGAATTATCTTGAAGATTCGACGACATTTGAAGATGCATCGGGTTCTGCCATAGTAGCATCCACAGGGATGTAAGTCTCTTTTTCCTTGGCTTTCTTCTCCCCCACAGCCCGAGCCAACTCACATCTCGTTAACGCTCGCTGACTTGCCGATTACAGACGGATGGCAACTCTCTCCCTCTCAACATCATACCTTAACACATCCCTGACCCTCCTCTCAGCCGTCTCCTCCAAAGTAAATTCAACGGGCTACCTGACCTCCGTGGTTGACCCGGAGAACTTCGCTCAACAAGGGTCGCAATCCCCGGAAGGACAGAGTTTTGTTGTATTGGCATATGCGGCTTATAATGATTGGGTCGCTATGGGGAAACCTGGGGAGGATGTGAAGAGTCCTTTGGGGAAAGAGAGTGGAGCGGGACGACGGATGGGTTTGGGAAGGGTTGGTGGGGTCGGGTTGATGGCGATATTTGGTGTGGTGGCTGGATTTTTCGGTTTGGGATGGGTGATTGCATGAGTACATCCGTTTCGCCTCCCTTGCGTGAATGGGGATAAGATACTGATCTTGTTCAGTAGCAATCTGAGACGGAGTATTTGAGGAATTTTTCGACACGATCACAACGGAGTCCACCGATCCTCCATTCCCAACGTCCTTTTAATCATGATGCCGTAGCACATCTTTAACGATCTTCGAGTAGAGAAGAAGAATTTTACGGAATGTCGGAAATCTACCTTGTCATCTCGGAGTTTAGTACAGTAACGATGCGAGACGCTACAATGGAACGCAATGTTTCTCATCCCGCCGAATGTCCCAGCCGATTTTCCCTTTGATAAGAGGCCCTGCAAGTCATTATACCATCAATGCATATGTTGTGTCTTCTATTCCGCGCGGTCTAACCCTCCCTTCCCCCTCCCCCCTCCGTCCGTCAAACGTAAAGTCATTTCCGTTCGAATCGGGTGATCTCGAATGCGGAGTATCTGTAATAAATAATACAGGAGTAGTGTAGCGGAAATCGGTCGTGGGTCTCGGTGGTATTGCAACATGCAGGGGACTGTCTCGAGGCAAAATATCTGATTTAGAGGTGGGCTAAGGAAGGAATCGGAGCGTCGGTGATCTCGCATAGTGTTGTTGCGGTAGGGTGGTAATGGGGCGCGCAGCGCGCTGATCAGTCGGAAAAGATAAATGAAAATTTAGACTGCGGTCTGCCAAACGTGTTCGCCGAAGCGATTGAGCGTGCGTGATTGTATCGTGTGGGACGAAGATAGGTTAGGCCGAGACCGGAAGTTGAGTCATTGGTGGAACTGTCAGCCGGAGTAGTGGCGGGACGCTGCAGGATTGTTTCGATAGCGGACGAAAGATCGCTGTCATCGAGCTGCAGAGAAGAGATATAGTCAGTCATAGACAAATGCGGATACGTAGACCCCGAAAACATACCATCTGGCCCACTTGTTCGATCGACCAGGCTACTCTACCCTTAGCGTCGTCATCCCACGGACGACCTTGCGACTCCAGCCGCGAAATCTCGCTTTCGACCATTGACGAGACAGCTTGCACGACATCATCGTTCGTCAAACCACTCGTCGGTCGGATTTGGCCGCTACTAGTGGTGAAGAGTGACATGATGTGGGCGAGGGGAGCTTGTCCTGACAACTTGGCTTTAGGTAAGTGATTCAGACTCGACAGCCTCGGCGGGACTCTCGGTGTCTCAGATCCGCTCGACATTAACGACTCTTCAGACGGACTGAACTGCTCGCCGTCGAAGATCGCGAACTGGCGGTACGCTCTCCTCCTGGATCGGTCATCATCGGTCATCGTCGCACGCGGTGTGAACTTCTCGGTAGGAGGCGGCGAAAGAGGCAAATCGAGAATCTGGACGTTAAGCTGGGCCGGTGTATGGAAAGGTGCTTCGAGAATGTGGTACGTCCCTGGTGGAGGATTACACAGTGCGAAGGAAGATCGGCGATCTAGGTCGAGATCGTACCCTGATAGGGTGGTGGACATCGCCGAGTGACGCTCAAGTCGGGGAAGACTGAAGTCTTTGGGACGCAAGCGAGCAAAAGGTGCTTCGAGCTTATCCTGATCCAATGTGGATGACGGATGCTCGTCCCTATGGAAGTGGTTGATCTCAAGATCGTGCTCATCGGAACGCTCATGGTAGAAGGACTCGAGCGACTTGACCTTCCCCGGTATCTGCCAAGCGACCGCTTGGGTAGGCGCGTGCCACTCTCGGGTCGCCTCCCGTATAGTGAAGCTGCTGATCATCGAAGCTCGACGAGCAGTCCTGCTAGTCCTACCGGTATCGGAAGTGAGCATGGTGAATATTGAGTCCGCTGACAAGCTTTTGCGCTTTTGAGGCTCATTCTCACAATCCTCGCCTATCACTCTGAGGTGGTCGAAGGAGATATCCGCGATGTATTGGTTTAAGTCGAAGCTCGCATCACGCTCTCGGAAGCTGATCGGTGAAATCGATTCCCGAAGCGGGACAGTGGGGAGCTTCTCCATGAACTGTCGGGACACTCGGCGGTAAGGCGACACGAGTGGACCCGGTTCCGGCAAGCGGAAAATCCGCCTAAGGTCGCTGAAGATCGCCTTGAGTCCCATGACATCCTTGCTCCTGACGAGTTTCGCCTCGATCTTGTCGATCACCTCGCTGGCGAGGCTCTTCCCTTTGCCTAGGAACCAGTCATCCTCGCTCCGTTTCGTGAGATGGTAGCGCATGGCGAGAAGCCGATCAAGAAGGATAACCCGCATGTCCTCCCCGCTGGAGAAGGTCATCATCGTCGAAAGGAGATCAGCAGGGCCGAGCTCCTTAAGGGAGGCGTGAGTGGATCGTCGGGGAGTGGAGAAAGGGCAGACATCTATGGGATCTCTGCGAGCCATGGTCTCGGGTGACCAGGTGTCGAATGCTGTGCTCATGACAAGCGATGGCGAGGAGATGATCGGTAAGGAAGGTCGACGCTCCGTATTGAACAACCTGCTGAACGAGCTCTTGTTCCGGCGATGATACCATCGTTCCGGGTCGTCCGAGGCGGTTCTGCGGTTGGGAGATTTGGGGTTTAGGGAGGCGATTCGGTTCTTCAGGGTTGAGCTAAGGGAGGTGGTGGAAGCGGACGTTATCGAAGCGGACGTGCCAAGGGAGCTGGGGTATGACCTATCAGAGCTGGCGAAGGCGGATAAATAGTCTATGTTCCCGCTTCGCTCGTGCAAGCCGAACTCCTCGAGGACTCGTAGGATAAGCTCCTTACAGGGGCCGTTCGTAGCTTTAGCGGCAAGGAGCTCGCTCACTAGCTTGTTGGGTTCGACGCCGGCCGCCAATCGACAGATGAGCCAGGCCCTGAGGATCTGGTGAGGATCGAGAGAGCTTGTTTCGCGAACTCGTAAGGCTTTTTTGGAAACGACGGCGAGTTGAGAGGAAGGGACGATTCCAAATTGGAATCGGAGCTTGTGGAAGACAGGAAGAATGTAGGTGTCGACAGAGGTCTGATTGCCTTGAACATGTATCTGCATATACCTTTGTCAGCCCAGACTATAGTCTTTCGGAAGTGCGCACCTCTAGATCGACTTCGATGAATTTTTTCGCTATCTCATCGACTCCGACAACGCCCTTCTCCTCGGACTCTCGCCACCTCCTTCCGATATACTCCAAGCAGACCTCGACGACTAAGGTTTCTACGCCAACGTACTCGCCGGCAATGAGCTGCTTGTTCCGGCTGAGTTCGACGAGCGCGTCGATAAACTGCTTGCGACTGACGCTGCCAAGCGAGCCGGTGGCAATAAGCGATAGACCAGTCACGAGGTGGGTCGGAGGGATGTAAGGGTTGGAATTGAGGACGACGAAGGGGTAAAGAACGGAGAGGGGTGGCGCGGACATGTAACGCTTGACAACATCGAGGGATCGAACCTGGTCGAGCCGTGTCAGCATACGTCAGATCATGTACATGTACGACGCGAGACGTACCTGACGAAGGACATCGACCACTTCAGCACACCACTCCCTCACCCTCCTATTCCCTAAGACCGAGCGGAAGGCATACTGCTTCAGCGCTCCAGGTACTTCAGCCGGATCGAGCTCCGGGTCTGACAAGAAAGCTAGCAACGCGTGAGAATGGGGGTCGCGCTCTTTCATATTGACGTCTTCACCTCGAAAGAAAGTCGACGAAGTGGGAGTGAGGGGCTGTGTGAAAGCCATCGTAGCGAGAAGTAAGTAAAGTCCTCGAGCGGATGATCCGGATATTGAGTCGGTCACCTGAGACTTTGCCTAGGCCTGGCGTTGAGGTCATCAGTCCTTTCCAGAAGGGACAATGATGATGCCGGTTTGATCGGAGGGGGTGAACGTGTTTGAAGTGTAAGCAGTATCAAAGGGATCAAGAGGCTCGCCCAGGGCAAGCTGTATCGGAACCAGATGAAGATCCGAGACATCATTGATGCGAAACGGCGATCAATAGAAAGGTAAAATCAAAACCGTAGGAAAGGACCCATGCTAAGTGAATTAGTCTCACTCTGCGACAGAGGTATATGCGATCATCATCGGGTTTTCCGAGTAGGAGGTGTCTGTGCGAAACCGCGGATCAGTCCCCGAGGTCCTTTCGATCCCAGCTGTTCGGATCGAGGTTGAAGCTTTGAAGGAAGCGGAAGGTCGAGGAACGGAGGAAACTTAAGGAAAGATCGATTCGGGTGTTTCAGCTCGCGGAGTCCACCATTCATACCTCGACATACGTTAACGTGTCTCCTGTTCCAAATACAACTGTCAGCGCTCGTGTATCCGTAAGTGTTCCCCAAGAGACAGCAGGACATATCTGGAACGCAATTAATTCTAGTAACATCGGGAATGCAATAGTAGTTTCTAGTTCTGTAACTGCCGGAGGTGTGATCGCTTCTAGTGTCGCGGGCACACCACTTGCAAAGATCGGAACGTTTATGGTACTTCGTTTCATTGCTTTAACTGCAAAACTGTTAGCTACCAATAATACGAGCCATCTAGCTACCGATGGCACGTAAGCCTACTATCGTCATCTACGGAGCAACAGCTTTCGCCGCCGGACCACTCTTACCATACCTGGATGAGCATCCTGACGGAGACGACTTCGACTTCATCCTAGCTGGGCGGAACAAGTCGAAGCTTGATGCTGCGAATGCGAAGCTCAATATCAGACGGGAGGTGGTTCCTCTTGACCTCTCGGATGAGGAGAGTGTAAAGAAGCTTGTGGCGACAGCGGATGTAGTGATGAACCTTGCCGGTGAGTCCCACATCCGCCTTTCGGAATGACGATTGATGCAAAACATCAGGTCCATTCCAGCGTTACAATGGTGAAGCGCTCATAAGGTAGGCTCTGTCTCTTCCACCTCGGACTCAAGCTGATGTATTTTAGAGCCTGTGCCGAGACAGGCAAGCACTACGTCGACCTCTCCGCCGAATCAACATGGCTAGCAACTACCATCATCCCGAAATACGATTTCCTCGCCAGCAGGACAGGCGCTTGTATCGTCCCATCCTGCGGCTTCGACTCTGTACCATCGTTCGTCCTGTCCCAGTCGTCCACTGCTTTTACTGATCAACTGGTCAGCGACTTGGTTGTCTATCATGCCCTTCGACATCTCCAATCCGTCAAACCCGGAGCAGGCTTGAAATCATCCTCCTCATTCTTCCGCTTGCGAGGCACCTTCTCCGGAGGAACGTTGCAGACGCTGGTGGATCTCGCGAACATGCCGTCTAAAGAGCGCAGGGGAAGTGAATGGTCGCTCATCAGCCGTACGCTCCTTCTCAGCTTCGCGCCTGAACCACCTTCTTCGTGAATGTCATGCTGACAACCTCCTGCAGTCGGCTCATCCCACCAACCCTCACCGCCGATAGAAATGGTCTACACCCTCGACACCCCTTCTCTCCCCCAAACACTCTTCGGCTCCTTCTTCTTCATGTACCCATACAACCGCTGTATCGTCCGTCGATCATGGTGGCTCTCCCGTCTTCCCGCCTCTTCCTACGCATCCCCCACGGAGAAGGTTGAAGTTGACGCGCCGAAACATGGAGAAGAAATGGTATATAGGGAGGCTATGCAGATGCCTTCGAAATTTCAGGCGTTTATTCTCAGTTCTATCGTTTTTGGCCTGTTTGGGCTTTTCTTCACTTCGAGTTTGGTGAGTTTCCCGATTGGTCGACGTGAGGCTGAAAAATGATGGTCATAGGTGCGGAGATTCTTCACATGGTTGTTGCCGGCGGGATCTGGCGGCTCGATAGAGTAAGGGTCCCCAACCTACCTGTTGCATCATCATCGCTGAGATTCGTGTTCGCCAGGGAGCTGAAGAAAGGTTCTTGCAAAGTCACAAACATCTCGGTATCAGATACGAATCCACCTATCGAAGTGGTGACGACCTGGGAGGGCGAAGGCGACCCCGGCTACCTTAATACGTGCTGTGAGTTGCATAGCCTCATCTCGTTGTTGAGTGCTGACGAATGCTGACGAATGCTCAGTCACATTGGCCGAATCCGCTCTCAGCCTGATACTGCCTCCACCGAAGGGAACGTCCTTACCGCCCATGGGTCAGGTTGGGGGCGTCCTAACGCCGTCGACTGCTTTCGGGATGGTCCTCGTTGAGAGGATGCGGCGGAGTGGGAAGGCGACGCTCCATAGCGAGGTGATAGGTGGGAAGCAAAACAGGGAGAGGAGGAAGGACGTCTGAGCTGGTCTGCGAGAGCAGGGTAAACGATGTTATAGCACTTGGCTCGTTCAATCTCGCGATATGCATCACAGCTACTAGGCTATTTCTCATTCATCCGCAAACAAGCAAGACTTGGATTTTGATGGCACGCTACTTCATATCCGCGAAACAAGCAGAATTTGCATTTTCATGGCAGGCAAAACGCCTTATTATTTCGAGGTGTTTGCTTTCGTAGTCCAGGTACGCTACATCGGTACCCGTCTCTTCATCACGCCACTTCTCGGCACCCTCAGATAATGCGCATACAACCCATCCTCATCATCCCACTCCTTATACCTAACCTCCCACCTCCCTTCCTCCGCCTCCTTGGGATGTGATCCTGTGGCGAGCACCAACAATCTCTCACTAACCACCTCCAGCAGAAGCTCCACGTTGACTTGATGAAGAACCCCCATCGTTGGCGTAGTATACGAGACGAATACTTCGGGACTTGGTGGTGTTGAGGTGAGAGTTGGGAGGGGTTGAGAGAGGTATGTGAGGTATTCTTCAGGGGCGAAGCGGTACATCGGTGGTGTGATTAGAAAATTCGAGCGGGTGGGGAGAGGAAAGGGTTGCTTCGTTGAGTGATGTATGGTGTTTGTGCTTGTGCGGTGCGTGGCGAAGAAGGAGGTATTCAGATTGGTGATTGGAAGCGGTGCTGGAAGTCGGATCGGTCGGGTCGAAGTGATGGTGGTAGTGGTGGTGGTAGGTGTCATTGGAGGAGACGTCAGGTTGTAAGATCGCTTCTTCGCTTTAATATGACAGGACGACGAGGACGAGGGAAGTGAATGGTGTCGGACGGATTAAGAATCGGTGAGATTTGCCGGATGAACGAATAAAGCTAATGATTCGATGATCCGATCTACACCTGAACCAGCCTGGTTCAGCGGATTATCCTTTACACTCCGTACTGAGGACGATGCATTGACATGAACGTACAGCATACAGCTAGGTCGGCGAGTATCAGTCCGAAGATCGGATAGGTGATACAGTTTGTGAGGAGGATACCGTATCTTGACAGCTGTAGCGAAGATTCAGCTCATTGTATCACTGCTAATTAAAGGAAAAAAAGGCTCACGAAGAAGATAAGGCAGATGGAGCTGTATCGCCAGGAGCAAAAGGCGAGACCTACAGCGAGACGGAATGCAGAGGAGCTGTGTGTTGTGCGCAAGGAGATAAGGGGTGTCGCTAGGATAAGGAAGCTACTGCCTACGAGAAAGAAGGATAAGCTGAAGGACTTATAGGAAGGGCTATCGCCGGTCTGAAGAGTGCGGATCATCGGATGTCCGGGAGGTTTGGCGTCCATATTTATAGACCTCCATCTATCGACGAGACGAACGAGGCAATGTTGTCTGACAGAACGCACAAGAGAAAAAGGGTAAGAGGTATGAGATCCGCATCAGTCCGGCAAAAGAAAATTAGTTTTCCCATGACATCGTTTCCCCAGACTCGTTGTTGTTTTGCAGTCCATCGGGAAAAAATCCTTCGCTCCGAAACCCCCAATCGTGCTTTTCGTCTCATTGCAAGTATTGGTGAGTTCTCGATCGGTCAGGATAAGAAGTTGATTCAGATGGTCAGGTAGGGGTAGACGAAGGTGTCCGGCCGGTTTCAGAATAGGAGTGGCGGATTCGGCGGCTGTAGTATTTGCGCCCGTTAAACTGAAAACAGTCTAGCAGATCAGTAACAATGACTCCTTGGGATCCATATTGGCATGATAGGTGGTGGTTGATAGGGATAGGGAAGGTATCAGAAGTATCAACATCGCACAAGAAGCGGAACCAAACTCTGCGCATCCCGGTCGCGCGGAACCAAACAAACACGCGTTGGTCCCGGCTAGATCCCACTAACGCATACCCGAAAACAGCCCTTTACGGCATCACCCTTCAGCCGCCTCCATTCATCGCCGACTGCCTCTATCACACCCAATTCGACGCGTTACGAGCATCAATCTACCATTTAGGACACCTCGACATGGCGGACATCAAGGAAGATGGCTTCAAGGTGAGTAATTCTTCACTTCTTATGCGCGAGTGAGGCTAATGAACCGTTTTCTCCCAGTCGAGCGATATTCTCAGCGTGAGACCGTGCGATGTCTTTGTGAGCCTGTCAAGCTGATACTGTCCCTTAGACACTCGCTAGTACGTTCGAAAAGATGCCTGAGTCAGAGCGGAAAGCTCAGATCAAGAAGGTCGGTTCACCCTGTCATTACCCTTCGGCTCAATATCTAGCTGAATGAATGTAGACAAACGCCTTGTTTCAGCTGAATGTGAAGAATGCCCAAGGAAAGGAGGCGATCTGGGTGTGAGCTGCGCTACCAGCCCCTCATCTCCGGAGATTGATGGCATTCGTAGGATTGACATGAAGAACGAGGGGAAGGTATTTAAGGGGCCAGCGAAGAAGCCCGGTGAGCCTATCTCATCAAGGTTGTTTCAATGAGCTGGCTGATGAGCCGGTCGTTTAGATGTGACAATGTCGCTCAGCGATGGTGAGACGCTCCTATATCTACCACCTGCACCTATTATGCGGCGTCGAGGTGAATCAAAGGGAAGCTGATTGATCCCTCCGCTCGCAGATACTTTCAGGTCGCTGGCTGATGGGAAGTTGAACGGGCAGAAGGCGTTCATGACGGGAGCTTTGAAGGTTAAGGGGAATGTGAGTGGCCGATACCGCTTGTCATGAGCAGGATCATCATGCTGATGGACTGCATAGGTCATGATGGCGGTATGTCGAGCAGTCCTGGATTCGACTGTATGGCTGACGGTAGTATTTTTGCTTAGACCAAGCTCGATGGCGTTATCAAAGTGAGTCTTTGGTATATATAGCCGGGCTACAGCTGATTCACTGATACAGGGTGCCAAGGCGAAGCTCTAGATGTTTTAATTACCCCTCATCATATAGCGCTACCTGATACCCGATTTTGCGTCATCTTCCACGTATACAACTCGTTTTGATGCATTGCCTTCTCACTTGTGGCTCTCGTTTTCTGCCTTTACTGATGCATGACGACCCCGAAGGACCCTCCTGGACAAAACTCTGGAGGCTCTAGCGCGAAACGACTGATCAACCGGCTTAGCGGGACGGAAACAATCCTTGCAAATTGGCAGGAAAAAACTGCTCTGGTTGAGGGCTCGAGCGTCAATCTGTCGTCAAGGGACAGATGCTTCTGACATCCCATCATTCGCTCACTCGTCAACTTTTGGTCTTTATCGTTATAATTCATTCATTCTCCTTTCTTGATATCGCCGTACGGCCACCTATCTCGGTATCGACAGGTGAGATGCCTATCGAACTTGTAAGTCAAGCCTCGGATATTTTTGGTACTTGTACGACTTGATCGACCTCTCCCACCTCGCAACAGCTGACGAGAATGTGTCTCAGCATACCCCGCCTCGCTCTCGACTCACTATCATGGGTCCTCCCCCAACTCCTGTCACACCTTCGACAGCGCTGGTCACTCGTCCAAAGCCTGCTCCCGACTTTGTCTGCTTGACTGATGGGCCGGATCATCCGGTGCGGGTCAGTCTGAAGCGAGATCACCCACCCTGGCACCAACGGTCAAAATGGAGCGTTCAGAAGATGTGTTTCGTGTAGGTCAGAGCAGACGACGGAAGAATACAGTTGATCCGCATATACTTCAGCGGCCTCAGACGCCTTCGAAGGGGCAGCTAGTGCGCCAGTGAGCCCGTTCCGCTATCGTCAGATGATGTCTACCTCAACCGCATACACCAAGTTCAGAGTCTCCGCATCGCAATGCTCAAAGGCGAAGTTCGGCGACACCCACACGCCCAGCAACCCCATATAAGAGCAAGACTCCCTCGGTCACCGCAGCTAGACGCCGCAAAAGTCCAACCGCCCTCGCTTTTGGCTCGGAGGACTCTCGAACTCTATCATCTGGTTCGAATGGTCGGCATGGTTCTTCCAGTCTATCGATGGTTGGAAGAGGGTCTGCGGGTCCCAGTCGGATGAGGAGCGAAGAGTCACTTATAGACGATGTGAGCAGACTCCTGGCGCTGCTCGATGCACGTCATTGATAGAGCCTGCAAGGTCTTCGATGCTGATCCATCACCCCCGTCTTCGCCAACTCCCTCGAACCGCTCTCAAAGAGAGGATACCCGACTGACTACTCGTCTTGGCTCAACTGTCCCGCCTTTCGCTCGGCCTCCTTCAGCGTGGTCGGATCGGAGCAGGACCATGACGGTCGAGGAGTCAGTTTGGAATGGTCGGTCCCACTATGCTTGCAACGACAAGCGGAGACGGCAGCCCGGACCTAAGACCGATACGGCCAGCGCATCGCAAGCTGGCATTATGCCTATGCCACCGCCTGCGATCACCATCCCTGGCGATCTGAATGAGGCGATCGAGTCGAGTATCAAAATGCTCAAGACCATACAGGTGGCTCTTCAAGAGGATGAGGAGGACTCCCAAATGACGAATGTCGCACAGGAGATCGTCCTGGGTGCTCTTTTCGGACAGGAAGGAGGATATGCGTAGAACCCGGCTGCGTGATGCGGTGATCCAGGACTTAGGTGAGTTCCGTAATTACAAAGCTTCATACAGCTAACTATGCAGCAGTCGACAGCGTTCCACCTGTCTCCGCCACAAACATCACCTCCATTACAAGACAAGCCTCCTGGCGAAAGGCGCAAAGATCACCACGTAACCCCTCGACCGGGAATGTTGGCGAAAAATCTCGGTCCGTTCGGCAGGGCGAATGGTATACCGGGTTCAAGGCTTTCGTCGGTTTCGACTCGGCCGACTGGTGAGACGCGGTGGGAGTTTGCGGTGCTAGACAGGTCTGCGCAAGTCTCAGAGCGGTCTGGGGTAGCGAGTTACAAGGTCACATACTCGGTAAGTGCCCTTAGGCGCCGGCCGCATCGCTCATCCCCGACGTAGACTTGCTCAAGGGCAAGGTCGATGGAATGAGCAAGTACACATTGCGATCATCTTGCGAGGTGCTCGAACATCTTTGCTAGGCTATGGTCGAGGAGATCTATTAGGTTGGCGCGGGTGATGCGGAGGATCAATATCTCATATACATATGTATCTTATGGTTTCTCGTGCATGGTATTATATCCTTCGCCTGCAATTTCTCCTTGCTGTTGATAACATCAAACTATTCGGCCATTCTCACTCCACCGGAACCCCGGGCTGATCGGAAGGCGGCTCCGCATCGACCTCACCCACTGCAGTCTCGCCATCCACTACAAGATTCATCCCATCCGGCCCTTCTCCTGATCTCACAACAGTCCCATTCGTCAAGCGCTCTCCACTCTTCCCACTTCCCGAACTTCCGTCTCGACTCAGCGTTGTTGAGCCGGCCTTGGACCCTATCCTTGAGTTTGGCAACGAGACTGGCTCATACTCATCTGGCAAACCCTTGAACCATTCATCCAACAATCTCGAAAGCTCTTCCCCCTCTTTCCCGCGATGCATGTCATAGTAAGTCGGATTCGACTCGATCCGATGAGGGAGGTATGTCCAGCCGATCATATCCATCATATCCCTTTTTCGGAGGTCGGGTACGCTAGGACGATGAAGCTGAGGTGGAGGAGGCGGTTGACGGTGTTTGAGCATCCCTGCGAGCGCTGAGATCGCTTCCGGACTGCCTTTCCGCCTGAGCAGGTCAGGGAGTGAGGACTCGAGAGGCAGACCATCGTTTAGGACTCGACTGATTGCCGTCGCTTGTTCGGATTGGCACATCACGAACATCCGTCCGCCTGTTGAGGTCTGATCGGCCGATCGGACAGCGAAGCCCTGCATTTTGACTATCTCCTGACGGGAGTAATTGACCACCTGCCGATCGCTACGGTCGTATCCGCCGGTATTTTGGACATACTGCGCACCCATGACAACCACCGTCTCAGCGCGGACGGGAAGAGTCCAACACGCCTCACGAGGAACGATAAGAGCACGGAGTATCCCGCTTGCAAACAGCTCGAGAACAAGGGAGAGATCATTCGGCGCCATTCCAGGAATGATATAACCGATACCATGGAGTACTGGCTCGAAGAGGGAGACGTCACGTAGACGTTGCAGAAGAGGCTCGACGTCTGCACGCGGAGCTGCTAGGAAACCGTTCAAGTCCATCTCGGTCCCGGACTGGGTGACGAGATCGGCAGCGACCGTCCGACAAGCCGCTCGAGAAGGTACGAAAAGGATCGCTCCAGCGGTCGAAGATTTCAGGATATCATAAGCGGGCTTCACCATGACCTTGAGCAAGGTGGATGAATGAGTGATCGAGAAAGTCTTGAGCGAGACCACCACGGGATTACCGCGATCGCGCGGATAGAAAGAGAAGCGGGACTGAAGCTCGACACCAAGCCAGTTCGCAAGGTCGGATGGGTCGTTCAGTGTTGACGTTATACCGACAACTCGTATCCGTGCAGGACGTGCGATGGACAAGATGCGGGCTACCGAAATCTCGTACTGGTCGTCTAGGAGATGGAGATCTTTCAGGACGATCAAAGCAAGCTTGCCAATGTGTACAGATAAGGCCGAGTCCTCTATTCGGAGAAGGGAGTTTGGCGTAGTTACGGCGATGATTCGCTTAGCGGAAGCGAAGTCTTCGAAGTCTTTCGTGCTCGTCAGAGGCTGCACTGCGATCCCTTTCGCTCGAGGGCAGATCGTACGTATCCTTGCCGTAGTATCGGTGACCTGTTGTTTGCTTGGCACGATGAGCAAGATGGCAGCATTGCGATCGTGTCGAAAGGCATGCCTCCATCGAATGTCAGCTACGGCAGTCGTCCAACCAAAGGAAGCTCACCAAAGGGCCACCTCCGCTAAGAGGGACTTGCCGCTGGCGATAGGGGCCGAGATGAGGACGTTCTGCTGCGTATGGTAAAAAGCCCAAAATAACTGCGATTGAATGCTGTTCAGGGTTGTGATGAATGCGCGGTATGTTTTCTCCAGCTGGGTATCGTCGAAGCAAGAGACATGAAGGTACGGGATGTCGAGTAAAGGTGTTTGATCATGAGGGATCAGCGGCATGACAAGGGTATCGAGGGGTGCGTAGACCTGAGTGTCCGAGCCGAGCCAACGGTCGGAAGCTGAGATGATCGTGAAGGATGGTAGTATGGTATCGCCCATGGGTATGACAAAGTCGATGTCGAGGGAGCTCGTGGTCGGTCGAAGCAGGACACTACGCCATTGAAGGATATTGGTACCCTCCTCATCCTGGATCCAAACGTAGAATGGCTCAGCGGACCCAGATATCTTTGCATTCCAATGGAACAGCGGCTGGATATGCACGCTGATCTGGAGCAGGTCATGACTGAGTGGGCGAAGAGCGTACGAGATACCGATGGTTGGGAACATGACAGCTGCATCGCGTAAGGCTGTTCCATGGCGTTCGTTCAGGTGCAAAAGCTCGCCGATCGCCTTTGGATCCATACTGCGTAGATCAGAGATTTCGGTATCATCTGCCCATTGGCGGAGGTTGTGCATGGTATCTCGATGGAGAGTAGAGACTTGCGCAAGGGGATGCTCGTACGGCCACATGCGATGCTCAATTGCTTTGCTGAGATCGATGAGCAAGATGGCATTGTTCGCCCAGCTACGGCTCAGAGCGATTTCTAGCAGGGCACGGATAATTCGAGCGGAGTTCTGCCGGTTTTTCAGCGCTGTAGTCCAGGTATCAAGATGCTCACCTGAGCAACATAGGCTGCATCCGACACGAGGGCAAAGTCTTCGACGAACACTTTGGAGATATGTGCTTGTAGGCTGTTAGGGAGGGATAAGCATGCATACCGATCAGTAGTGCATTCCCACTGACAGGATATTGACCTTGCCATGCTTATTGGTCGTTCCGCCCTGGCACAGATTAGGAAAGATTTCCCCGACGGGGAAAAACTTACTTTCACCTCCATAGGGCAGTGGTCACTCTCCAAGATCGCAGTCAACTCGTCGATCTCGTTCTCCCGAACTTGAATCTGGTCGAACTGAGCAAGCAGCATGTCAGCCATGGGCGACACTCCTACGTGGACACGCTCACTTCCATTGCCTGCGACAGCATGGCGAAAAGGTCCGCGTTCTTCATCTTAGGCTGGAACATCGTGTCTGCGAGCTCATCAGTGACTTGCTCAAACCTCATTGCGAAAGAAATGACTAAATATCTCCATCGTTTGATACTTGAGGTAGTACTTCGCGGCGATCCTACCGAGATCCGAGATGACGAAGCTATTCGCTATCTCATCGAAGCGTATCATCTTGGCTACTGCCAGTTGACGAGCCGATTGAGTGATGAGTTGGTTCCGCTTATTGCCCAGTTGCGGGTCGTCCTTCAGCTCATCGTGCGGCATCCCTAGCGGGGTGTCAGTACAGATCGAAATCAAGTGTTTGGCTCACCGTAGATGAATGGCTCTTTTCGCATACGGACTGGCAGAAGGTATCAGCGTCAAGCAGAAGAAACGAGGGACGCGACTTCACCAAAGAGATAAGTGTATCCAAGCCACTGAATGGCCTCTTGAACATTCGCAATCGTACCAAGCGACACCTCTGCGTTGAGCGAGTCGACCATACCAGGTATGAATCTGAGACTATTAGCACACGGCCAGAGCGGATAGGTGGATATCCACTTCGATTCAATAGGATGCTAAGGTAGCCTGTCAGTATCCAATACGAACTAGTTGCATCGCTTACTTGAGCCATGATGTTGTGCAGATAATGCTCCAGCTTATCCTGTGTCGTGCAGATATAGCCTTCACCGCTCGTCTCGTATCCTGGTCGACCTGCTCGACCGAAAATCTACAAAGCCGCCAATGAGCGATGCCTATTATACGATTTTGCTAAACTCGCTTGTAACACATCAAGGACGGACAGGTCGACAAAGGCACCCCGGCTACTGTCGTACACCTGAGTGCCCTTGATAACCACAGCATGAGCTGGGAGATTGACACCCCAAGCGAGTGTCGAGGTGCAGCACAAGACCTTGAAGAATATTCAGCCTGGTTCTCACTGTAAGGTGTCACAAGCGGAAGACTCACCTTGATGGCGTTGTCCTCAAACATCCTCTCCATCATGTTTCGGTCCGTACGTAACATCCCGGCGTGATGTATACCGAAGCCTGAATCGAAAAGCTCCTTCATCTCCTTGTTCCTCGAAGTGGCGATATCTCGACGGTAAAATTCGAACTTTGGGTGTTCTCGAGTCTCAAAGGCGGCGATCATGCCTTCCTCCATTGCCATCTCCTTGACCCGCTGAGCCGTTTTAACCGTCTCCTTCCGAGCATGAACAAAGACCATGACCTGGTGGCCATCCTGCACAAGCTGAGACACCTGTCTCCAACAATCAGCTTTGTTTCATCTCGCAAAGCTAAAAGAAATCTACTTTTCCGAAGACCACGTTATCCATATTTCGGATGGATGCTTGGCTTCTAAGCTTTCCGGCAACACCGATGAAGTGCTGCTCCAGCGGAACGGGACGAAATGACGAGTCGAAGAAGAACAAGCCCTGATACCGGTTAACTCTGAGGAGTACTTTAGCAAACTTTTCACGAAGTACCGTAGCAGACCTACCTAAGGAAATCGCTAACGTCGACGTAATTAGGTAGGGTGGCGCTAAGACCGACGATTCGGATCAATGATTGGCTGGATTCCACCTGAGGTAGCAGGTAAGCGGTGATGCTGAAACCGACGGAAATAATGGCACTTGACGCAGCGACCGAGCAACGATGGTCTCGATGACCGCTCCTCGCTCCTCATTGAGTAGGTGCACTTCATCGATGATTAATAGCTTCACTTTCTGCTCTCAGTCAGCTTTGCAACATCTCAACCTGATTGCTCAACATACCGAAGCGAGTTCTCCCTCTCCTGTCGGTTTACGAGTCACTACATCCCACTTCTCGGGCGTAGTCACGATGATCTGCGTTTCCGCAATCTCCTGTCGGGTCAATTGCATATCTCCGGTCAACTCCCGTACACGCATTCCGAGCCACGCTAATCGCTTCCCGAACTTCCTGGAGATTTCGGCAGCTAGGGCTTTCATCGGGGCAACATAGATGATCTTGAAGGCATCGCGATTCACGCAAAAGCCGGATGGATGAGTCGATGGGCCGGGTTGCAGGTATTGGTTCATGACGCGGATGATCGCCATTACCGCTACGTCGGTTTTACCCTTGATTGAGATGTCAGCAAATATCGCTTCCTCTTGTCTGTACGAACGGCACCCGTGGGAGCTGTTTGATATTATCAGAACCACAATTTCGCGGCTGGAGCGTTCACTTACCGCAGATGAGCATGTTCTCGTTGGTATTCATCGCCGTCGGCTGAATTATACTCTGCATCCGGTTGAGCGTCACGTAGTTCTGATAACCTCTTATCAGTGAAATTCCAAGGCAATCAGCTCGCTAACCGGAAAGCATCCTTTCGCCATCGGAGGCAAATCAGCTATCCGAACCGGCCTCTCATTCCGTTTCTGTGGGATAGGTTTCGTTGGAGGTATTGTCACTTCCTCGAAGGTCTGTCTCGAAAACTTAGCTTTGCCCCAAGCGATCTTTGGAGCGACTCACGTCGCTGATCTCTCGCTTCGTTCCCAGTGGTAGCGCAAATCTTCCCCCAAGGGACATCGCCGACATCGCCGAACTCGCTAAGGAGTACACATGTGGGAGAACCTCCTGTTCCACAATCCGCTCCATGGTGGATCAGCCTCGATGGGGAATTGGGAGGTCTCTCTCACTGGACCATCTTCCGAGAAGAAGGCTTTTGGCCTCTCAAGCTGCTCCTGCAACCTCCGTTCAATATCTTCATTAGAGCCGATGACATCGCTGATATCGATGATCTTCTTCCTGTCCTTCCCCTTGGCGGCTGTGACAGTGAGTCGAGCTGAAGGGAGGTAATTCTTTTTAGGAGTGATTGCGCCCTTCTTAGCTCGCTGCAGCTCGTTATTAGATGATCGTAGCAGCTCTTCCGTGGGACGCGCCTTGCCGTTAGGAGTAGCAGTCCCGCTACCACGGTCCTCTTCCCCTAAGGACTGCCTCGCTCCAGGCTTGAGCAGTTCCTCGACAAGCTGCAAACCCTGTCCCTCGAAACCGAGGATTTCGACAAGCTCGGATTGGATATCTTCGTTCGTCCGGGCCGAAGAGATTAAGGAGATGAGGGAGTCGCACGTCGATGGTACAGGTAAATGACTAGTGGTGGAAGCTTGACGTCAGCCAATAACCATAGCCGGCAGGGTCGGTGACTCACTGCCTCAGTCTTTCGAGCAGAGATGAAGAGACATGCCCGCTCGTGGTTGTAGCCTTCGAACCATTGACCCGTGATGGCTCATACCGCGTGTCTGAGCTTTTCTTTGTCGTGTCAAAGGCGGAAGGATCGTAGTAATTCAGTAGGCTGGGCCAAGGTGACGGTAACCGCTGAAGATCGTCTCGAGGTGGAAAGGTAGAGCGGACAGCATCGTAGCTCGGCCCGCTATGACAGATCGGCTTGCATCGTGGAGAGTATCGGAAAAGCTGAAGCTTACTGCTCGACCTCCCATTCATCTACAGCCGCCTGCCATCCGCTGCTTGAGGGACCATTTTGAGGTAGATGAATCCTTTCACCATCGTCAATGTCACCGGGAGGCTCGAAAAGGGAGTCGAGGTAGGCAGATATGGCCATCGGAGTGTTTCATTCGAGCGTTATCCCTTGAACAGCTCGAGACGTAGGAAGATAAAACTGTCATCAGTGCTCGGACATCATTTCGAACCATCAACTTTTGGATCCGATGGAATTTGGACCACGTGGCGAATAATGACGCGCATTGCAATCCATATTAATGTGTGTGTGCTACAACACTCGTAACCCTCCCAGATTTGCCAAGCCCTCGCTCCCGTTGGCTAGACCTGGATTAGGAGCTTCCGAAGTAGCTCCTCTCATTCCTACACCTCCGAATAGGCTCGAAAACAGCTCGTCGATCTGCTCGTCGTGCCACCCATGACTTAGCGGGATAGGGACGACGAAGTTCTGCGCCTTCTCATGTACGGTGTATCTTCCATAACATCAGCAATGGACCATCCTCTTGATACTGCAAGGCTCACCGAAGCTTGCGACCTTTACTTCCCCCTCTCTCAGCCTCTCGCTTCTTCTTCTTCTCCCTCCTCAAGTGAGTAAGGTCAACTCCCGGTCCGGAACCACGTGACTCGATAACCTCTCGGAGGAGAGCGCGATAACCAGCCTCTTCACTTTCCATCAGGCTCTTCTCCGCATCTCTCTGCAGCGACTCAGCGATTGTGCGGGAAAAAGAAGTTGGAAAGCTGACCTTACTAGCTAGACCTGCTTCTATTGCTTCTATGATCCCGCCCGTCACGTTTTTGGTCGATTGCAAGAACTTGCTTCCGCCGGCCTGCTTTGAGCTCATTTGAAGGGAGGCCGCTTGGATCTTACTAGACCATTTGTTTAGGATAGGCAGCATATGCGGGCGTGATCTGCACTGCCATCAGTACCATAAGAGCTTATCTGGAGAAGCGCGCACGCATCCGTCATTGCCAATGATGCTCTCGCCGACTGCATCCAGTACTCCTCCTCCATGACCTTATCTCCCTCCGCCCGCTTCCGCTTTCCCAACTCCACCGGTATCTCTGCACCAGGTAGTGGAAGCGCTTCTCTCAAGGCGAAGAGCTTCTCGTTCAGATCCCCGAGACTTCGAAGAGTATCGCGCTTTTTCTCACTGATTTCACCGACGGGATCGGTCGGAAGGGGAGTCGGAAGTTCTGAAGAGGCGATCAGGGCTTTCTGGAAGGTTATCCGCAATGTCACAAGGGAGTCGAATAGATCCTAACGTAGATTAACCAGGTTCAGCAGGATGACAGTAGAGGTATAAAGGCGCACTCGTTGCCGTTTGATGCCTCGGCCTTTCTCGATATCTGCCAAACGGGATTCTCGCAGCGAAGCAATCGGATCAAGAGTCCTATGGGAGCCGTTTGCAGGCTTGTTGCTGGCCGTTCTTGGCGGTATCCTGGAATCAGGCTCATCCCCGTCTTCCTCCTCGTCTGCATCGCCTTCCTCGTCTTCGTCCCCATCGTCCTCCTCCTCCCGATCGTCTCCGTCCTCTGCTTCATCATCTTCGCCATCCTCCAGCTGTCGTCCGTTCATAGCGTCGTGATTATCTTCCCCTGCCTCGCCATCAACATTTTGATCGTCATCCTCGTCACCTGCCTCTTCCGAGCCATCCAGTAAGCCACCATCACCTCCTAACCCCGCATCATCCTCCTCCTCCTCCTCTTCCTCTTCCTCATCATCATCAAAGATCTTCACCCTCCCCCTCCTTTTCCCAGCATACTTCTCACTCAACAACGTCTGCTCCTCAGCCCTGTTCGTAGCTCTCAACCTCGAAGGCCCAACGTCCATATAATGTTCCCGCCCTTCATCACCTGCTCGAGCCGACTTCCCTAAAGCATCGAGTGAAGAGTAGGCAGTATCCGGATCAAGTGGAGTGTTTTGGTCGTCGGATTCGAGTTGTTTGAGCTGTTGTCCAAGGGTTAATCGAGGTGGGCCGGACATTGTGTTTTCAATCTATGACCTCTCTGCTTCGATAGGTCTGAAGGAAGTAAATAATGTCGAAAACTTGCATAAAAAATTGGACTTATCTCCACGCAAACTTGGGACCGACTTTTTTGGAGTATTACCCAAAGCGGAAAGTAACCTCTCGCTCACGGAGCTGGGCGACTCCGGCTGTGCTTGTTTCGATGTTGAACCTCTCATGATAGCACCTCCTCTCAACTCCAACCCAACCACCAAGATTTAGATCAACGAGTGTCCCGGCTTTCGCAAGCTTTGATCTCGCAACGAGTACGGAAGAGCGAAAAATGCTCTTCCATCTCTCCGCATTATCTGTCTTCGTCGTCATCGCCTTCCGTGAGTTTTTCGAACGTTCTTGCTCGTCTACAGCCTCGTCAGCCTTTGCCTCCGAACAAGCCCCTCCTTGCCAGCTAAGGACTCTATTCAGTGCGATCTTCAGGGTTGCTGCTGATGCGTCCTTCTCAGTGATCATCTACTACCGCCACCGCCTCCTCCCCATCCTCTCACCTTACCTCCCAGCCCCCCTCATCGCCCGTCTCACAAATTACACCCCACTCTCAACCTTCTCCTTCTCAGATCAAGCAGTAGCAGGACTATCCTCCAGCCAATTCGACCTGGAGGAAAATATCGGTGAAGGGAGCGGAGAAGGGAGGATGGGTTTAGATGAAGAAGGTGTTGAAGAGGTTCGAAGGATTATGTGAGTGGAAGAAATGCTACTCTGGGCAGGAGTTCTGGTATGGTAGAGGTGAGGCTGATGAGGATGGACCGATAGGGCGATTGAGAGATGTGGATTTGATAGGGCTAGGTTGATACGACATAATCGGATTTTGGCGAAGAATGGGATTGCTCCTGATGGTGAGTTGGCCTTACTGGCGACATGCTGTTCGGTTATCCGAGTGGCACTCCGGAGGCGCATTTCAGAATGTTGACTGATCATTCCCAGGTACTCCGTTGGACCGCAAAGCCGTCACACGTCTTTAGGCTCCTCCACATATTCGACGATAGGTTGGATCAGCTCATGGGCGGATGGTGGAGATCCGTGACAAAACAGTTCGAACCGGTGTTTCCAGACGAGGTAATGATAGACAGCCTTCATGCACAATTGTTCATCCGTGGCGCGACATCAAGCACCATAAAGATACTCAAAGAAAGTTGGCCGACCCTCCCATCCCATCCTCCTCACCGTTCCAACAGGTATCCGATCTGAAGCTTTCGCTGGTACCTCCTCTCCCGCCTCAGATCCCGTATCACTAACAGCAGTCCATCCACCGTTCCCGGACGGAGGAAGTGGGAGAGTCAAACTATCTATCATCCCACTCCCGTCCGACTCGCCTTCAGACGAAGCATACATCGACGAAGAAGCGGATATCGCACGAGACAGCGGTTCCGTACGGGAACGAAGGTCAAGCTCGGCCATCGCATCTTCGAAGCTCGGTGTAGGGGCTGCACTGGGGGGTCGCTCCGGTTCGAGCGAGTATCCGATTTCCTCCCCCATCTCCGTTCCAGCTCCGGATTCCGTTTCGTTACCGCTCTCCGACCGAGTTGTTTCCCGGTCCGAGCTAGATGGGGCAGATAGATCGCTCGTCTCTGGCGTGAGGAGAGCGTTTGTAGTTGGCGGTGGCTTGGGGCGGACAAGGGAGGGGACGATGATATGTGTGAGCCGGACGACACCGCCCGACTCGGTCCGATGATCCTCGCCTAAGTTGGTAAGCATTCACCAATTCAAGCGGGGAGACAGATGTACTCCACGAGATGAGCTCGTAGTACCGCACAAGCAGATGCACCACGAGCCGCTCGAATGGATCTGCAACCGCCCAGCTGAGGTGCGCTGGCGAGCGAGACAGCTCAAGGATAGCTGGACATCGCTTGTTCGTACTCGACTGAGGTAGAGGGGGGATAGTCGTCTTGATCTGATGCTGTGAAGGCAAACGACGATCAACAGGCGAGGATGGGGATGTAGATGATCCAGCTTCGTTCGCCTCCACATCGACTAGGGTCTTGTCAATCACCCTCCAGCATCCATGGACTTCATCGTCGTCCGATGTCCAGCTTGGTCCACTCAGCCATCCTCGGATCGCCTCCTCAACGATCCCAACAAGACTCTCAACTCGCCGTCCTCGCTTGCGCAACATCGCTCTAGTTCCCTTCAGGCTTGTAGAAAATGCTCCGTTAAGCGAAGATGGGGCGAAGGGATCTCGTTCTGGTAGAGTGACTGGAGGAATGGAAGCGGACCTAGGGATAGTAGAAGCTGGGAAGGATTGTCGAGCGGGGTGGGGATGTAGCGGGACGGGGGGATAGTAGTCGCCTCGCGATGGCGGGGTGATATGAGGGTTCGAAGTGAAGGCAGCTAAACAGCAGATCAATCAGTTCAGCTCCAGCGTATTTATTTGTGCCCGCGAAGTATAGGCGCAAATGGACAAGGCTCACCGTTATCTCGCCTTCTGACTACCCTCTTTCCTCTTGAATTACCTCCAGTCGCAGTTGGGGCAGCTCGAGCGACCCTTTTAGCGCACAGCTTATCTCGCTGTTGAGTGTTGTACGCTTCTACCTGTCGTAAAGCATGATTGCCAGGGTTCTGCAGGATCGCTGGAAGGTGTAGTCTTTCCATAAAGGATCAGCTGAGCTGGAGACCTAGAGAGCTCACGGAATTGGTGCAGATGGCTCTACTGCTGAACTCGACATCTCAGTAATGGGAGGAGAGCGGTGTAGGTAGTCGTTGACGGCTCAATTCGTATCGATGGCTCTTGTGTCATGGCTCATCTCTTCTTGGAGTTCACGCATCGACCACAGTCCACTGCGACTCGATGGCCACGAGTCGGGAATTCCAGTAGTTCCGTAAGCATTCAGGGTTTCCTCGCATGGCATCGCGCTGGACCTGAAACGGGCTCCTTCATTTCCTCGCCTTCAAAAACAACCTCCTAAGGAATCCTCGCAGAATCGTTGTATAGTCTATTACTCCGGCCGTCCAGCCACCGTCACTCATTTATCGTTCCAGTTCTCAGTGCTGCAAAGATCTCCAGCTGGCTTGACGCCGCTTGATCTGCAGTACCGCAACATTCCTTCGACGCGCTCATCACCCGATTCCCTGGCTTATCTTTCGGAACGAAGCTACACTCTTCACGAACCCGCTGATCCTTGGCCAAGATGGGAGGGCAACTGAGCAAGGCACTCGGTAAGCTCTCAGCGAGTCTATCCGCTCGACCCAGCTGATGACGATAGGGAGATTGTTCGGTAACAAGGAGATGCGGATCTTGATGTTAGGCTTGGACGCAGCGGGAAAGACAAGTACGCTGCATGCCACGAGCGATTCTTCGTTCCCCAGCGTGAACGAAGGAACGTACGAGTTGAGCTGATCTGACCCTCTCAGCAATCCTGTACAAACTCAAGCTCAACCAATCGGTCACTACGATACCAACAGTTGGGTTCAATGTCGAAACGGTGACATATAAGAATGTCAAATTTAACGTCTGGGTGAGTCCGCCCTGTTTGCCGACCGGGAAGAGGTCTCTTCGACCACCAACATACTCGTGCGAAGTGAGACTGATGCTCGCGTGACCTACAGGATGTCGGTGGACAAGATAAGATCCGACCTCTTTGGCGACATTACTATACCGGAACTCAGGTCCGTCTTTACCGCTCGTTGCGCCATCTCCGACATTGATTTCGTTGCAGGGCTTGATATTCGTGATCGACTCCGGCGACCGAGATCGAATAGACGAGGCACGACTAGAACTTGAGCGGATCCTGGCGGATAGGGAGATGCGGGATTGCTTGTTGATGGTTTTCGCCAACAAGCAGGATCTCCCAGGAGGTGAGTCAGCTTCCGCTCTACCACGACAGCGTAACATCGCTGCTGGGTGTTGGCCGGAGCTGACTCAGTGGTCGTATAGCTATGTCGCCCGCAGAGGTCACGGAAAAGCTTGGATTACATAAAATGCGGGAGCGATCGTGGTATGTTCATCCGAGGTGAGTGAAGTTTGCTTCACGAACCTTTGTCTCGGGTCTGGAGTGGTAGTCTCCTTCGTAAGTTGTCGCTGAAGTTTTTGGCAGCTGCGCAACGACGGGCGAAGGGCTGTTCGAAGGTCTCCAATGGCTTTCACAAAATGTGAAGGGTACAAGAGTGTAGATCCTTCTCGATTCCGGGCTTCATCGTATACCTGATTTCAAGCACGATACCCCTTCGTTGAGCATATGTTTGACTTGATTTCCACATGGCTTTCACGCTGTAGATACCCTTCACGAGTGGTTGCTCACATGCATACGTCTCGCAACGACATATGGACCGACGCTTATAACTGGTGAGACGGTTAGGCCTATGTCATGCCTTGCCTTAGCCCTCCTTCCGGCTAATATCCTTATTCCTCTGTACAATGGAGTCTTCGTGTAAGCAGGCCTCATTGTAGGAGATTGCTGTGACGTCACATCGCTCAAGCTCGTTTCAAATCGCCAGCTGTCTCATAGCTCCCCTCTCGATGCATGGTAAACGTTACTATTACCTTTCTCGTTGCTACCCTCAGATTTTGCGAGCCTACGGCGGAGAAGCGAGAATCAGCCGGAACAGGAAACCGTTACATAACGCTTCGTGCCTTCCTAATACGGGAGTATCATGTCCTGCCAAAATGACGTATGGCGGGATGAACCCTGAATTATGGCTGGTCGTTTTCCGGGATTTTCGAGGGGTGCAAAAGCATGCATCGTCATCGCGATATACTCCTCTTTTCATTCGTCTCTTCATCTCCTCATTTTATAATCACCACAACCCAGCTCAAAGCTTGTTTGTGTCTTCCCGAAACCACGCAAGCCGATTGATCCGCGTCCAGCTCGTTTTTACGAATCGCTCGATCAACCGATCTTCTCGGACTTTATCCTCTCTTCCTCGTCGTCCTACCATCGTTCTCAACTGTCAAGATGGTCTCCCCGGCAGCCCCCGGTCTCTTCTTTGCTGCGAGCGCTATGGTTCTTCTCCTTTTTAGTAAGGCCCGTTCAGAAAGCATCACACCGTGTATATTAACCATTGCTACAGCATCAGTATCGCCTCCGGCTTGGCAGCAGGTCAACTTCCTCACGGCGACCGTCAGCGGTACGAAGACCGTTTTTGGGGTTCTAGGGCTGTGTGTGAAAGGAGGAAGCTGTACTCATAGAAATGTGGGATATGATCTCATGGCGAGTGGGGCCAGGTACGTCTGTACAGTATACGCTCTGTATTCCTCCTAACCGATCCGCTTGATAGCAATGTAAATCTCAACTCGAGCGTCCTGCACAACCTCACGTATACTCTCGTTCTGCACCCTATCGCAGGTTTCTTCGCCTTGTTGGCCCTCCTCTCCGGTATCCTCGGCGCGGCAGCGGCGTCAAGAGTAGCGACCATCTTTATGTCCATCTTCGCTTTTGTTGGATGGGTTATCGCTTTGGTAGCCTTTGTCATCGACATGGTCCTCTGGAACATTCTCAAAGAGAGGCTTCACTCAGCTGGATTCGGTGCTAGTCTTGTGAGTCACAAGTCTTTTGGCCTGTCGGGTGTTCTGACATAATGCAGGGAAATGCCAATTGGCTAACCGTAGGCGCGGTCGTTGCGCTCTTTTTCTGCGTTTGCACTTCACTCTGCGGTACTTGCGGACGATTCGCGACCGGCCGAATGGCGGGCGAGAAGGCGAGTCGAGTCATCTCAGGATGTGAATTGGGCTGACTCAGTATTCCGCAGTACTAAGCGCTTCTCGTTGTCAAAGGCTTCTGGCCTTCCGGTCCTACTTCCCCACCGAAAACCTCACATCATCAGTACCACTGGCCTATAATTCACATTTCAATCAATTTCAGCGGATGAGGCGGAGGTTGGCTATGGTGCATATTATAGATGCGAGTAGCCTGCTTCTCATATGTATTTTTATCGCACCAGAGGATGTGAAGTTGCACATGGCATTGGATCGTACTGCACAAGCGGAGTTTCGCAGCGAGCTTTGTGAAGTGGAGGAACCTCCTCTTAGCTTTTTCGTTCTGTCATTTCTCCTTCGCTATATTCTTCTTCATCCGGGCCTCTTCAAAGTTGACCTCGGTTTTTTGTCCATACAACATGAACGTATAACTATTAGCAGCCGGAGGAAATACCACAATTATCAGCTGATCGTCGTCCTCTTCTGACTCCCTCCGAGTGACGATCACTCCCAGCCTCAACGCTTTCATCCTGTATCACTTGCAAGCATTGCTTTCACGATTACGCTGCAAGCATCATGGACACTCAAAACCGTCTTCTTGCTATGCTCAACTCCGCTACATCCCCTCCTCCTCCACCCTCACAGCCACAATCAAGCAATAATCTCCCTTCTCCACCTCCCGGAACAACCCATCAACAAGCAATAACCTCGCCTACTCCTTCGATCCAGGCAGTCTCACTCCAGGACCTTTTCAAGTCCATCTCGTCCCCGCCTTCGGCTCAGCCGTCAGTGCAGGACACCGCTCTTCCTCCTCAGCAGGAACATCAGGCGCAACTTTTAGGGATGTTCAACAAGCTTGGATCGCCCCCTGCTAGCGGGATGTCTCTGCCTGGTCAGAGTGCAGGGAGGGTGGCGAGTGGGAGTGGGACGCCTGATTTGAGTGGAGTTCAAGGTCAGGGTCAACAGCAGAACCTGTTGAACCTGTTGAGAACAACGTCTGTCTTCCCTTTTCCCATGGAATTAGGGCTGATGATGCTGGTCAGACCTGCTAGCTCGAACCCGCAGCAGCCTGTGATTTCTCATCCTTCGACGCCGTCAGCCGCCTTGTCGCCACCAATGAACACGGCTGTCCCTCCCTCTTCGGCTACTCAAGCTTCTCCTCTTGCCAGGAGCCCGGAAGTCCGCAATCCGCCTGCAGCTAGCAAACCTCCTGCTCCGCCTCAGAAATCAATCTTCGACTTCGTCTCCCCTTTCGACGTCTTTGACAAACCCAAACCCACTTCAAAAGCTGCATCACCGGCTCCGACCCAAGTCAAGAAGGAGCAGAAGTCGACACCTGCTGCCCCTACCAAGACCAAAGGGCTCAGCTCGCCTCGTATCGCTACCTCACCAAAGCAGACCGCTACCCTTCCGAAACCTTTATCACATGCCAATGTTCAGGCTAGCGACCGTCAATCTCCGTCAACATCGAGTGTTGCCAGCGTTTCAGGCCCGTCCAAGCCAGATATCGGTTTGGTCTGGCAAGTATCGAAGGTGGTTGAGCAGGGAGTTGAGGGTAAAGGACCGAAGAGGCTTTCCGCCCATACCGTCATCGACGTGTCGGAACCGAATATTGATGCTCTTGTCAATACTCCTGGGGCAGTGCAGGTCATGCCAACGACCATCAGGAAAGCGGATCATATCGCATTCACGCAAGGGCGGAGTGTCGGGATCACGTCCGCCTGGATGGCTTACTTGCTCTCCAAGGGTATGTCCTGGGAACTCAGGCTTATCCTTCTCGTACTGACAATCACAGGTCGTATCCGCTTGATCGACCGCACGTCAGGCGCGAAGCTGGTCCTAAAACTGCCTCTTTCCGCATCTCAAGGGATGACAGTGGATATCGCTGTCACGTCCACTCGAGTCGCTGCCATCGGTGGGGACGGATCAGTGACCGTCTTTGGAGTGCCACCATCCTGGGACAGGGATGATCCGCCATGTGATACGTTACTGCACATTGAATCCAGTCGCGATATGGGGCAACAATATGACGATGAGGAACAGAAAGGGAGTACGCAGAGTATCGGAGATACAAAACAGATCGAATGGGTCAGGAAAGATGGAGGCGAATCGCTCGTAATTGGCGGCTCAGCAGGGGTGATCATCGTTTCACCGAGCGCATATATGGGAAAGGATATCGATATGGCCGACCTAGTTCGGTCGAACAAGGTGTTGAGAGCGGAGGGTGTGAGTGATATCTATGGGCAATACACGTAAGGCTGATAAAGCCCGTTAGGCGGTTGTGTCATTCAGCTTGAATCACTCACATCAAGCGATCGGTCTTCTCTCCTCGGATTCCTACTTCAGCCTCTACAACGTCGCTACTCTCGGCCGAGTCTTTCATCGTCAACTCCCCACGGCTGCTCTTTCCATTATCCCTTCTTCCGTACAGTTCTGCGAGTCCCACGTTCTCGTTGGCCGAGTCAACAATTCCCACTTCGACCTCGTGCAAATTACAAAGGACGTTGCCGTTCTCTCAACTATCCGCTTCACCGCTCCCTCACCTTCCCCTCCGCAGCTGCATTTCGCTCATGCAGTGTATGATCCGGCACGCACCTTACTATGGGTGACGCCATTTGCTCGTGGAAGTCTGTACGCGTTCAGATACGCTTTGAAAGGTCAACCTCTCGTTCAAGGTGCAGCGAGCGAGAACCCACCAATCACAATAGCATTCGACAGGGTCGCGGAGTATCCTTTCGAGCCGGTTCTTAGCTTCGTACAGGCGAGCAGGACGGCAGAAGAGGATGCGGAGATCTTCTTCGCTTCACCAAACGGATTCAGCCAAGCACATATCACTAAAGATGCATGTGCATCCCTCGGCAAGTCCTTAGAGCCTGAGCCGCAGCCTAAGGCAGTACCGGCACCGCCGAAACCTGAACCTGAATCTGAAACCCCAAAGAAGGCTGCGAAGGGGACTTCGAAAGTCAAACAGTCGAGCAAGCAACCTTCCCCTGTTGTCGTCAAATCTGAGCTTCCACCGAGTCCGACTGTAGAGACGGAGAAACGCGCCGCAGCTATGCCAATGGCCAGGACGATGAGCAGCGATTTGACTGCACCCAAGTCGTCGATTGCAGAGAGTGGCATATCTGCGGATGAGCTTGGTCGGGTACTGAAGAAGGTGAGCCTTGATAGGCTAGCACCGCTCGTATTGATTGCCTTGGTCAGACCGAGGACAAGTTGTCGAACCACTTCAAGCAGCTGCTGTCGAATCAGGTCAGCCAGATCGGAGCCCGTGTCGATGCGATCGGTGGTGGAGATCTCGCGAGCGAGGTATCGGCAAAGGTCGAGAAGCAAATTAAGTCAAATTTGTTCAACCTGATTCAGCAGGAGATTAAGCGATCGTGAGTATATGACCGGCATACAAAACGTAGCTGACCCTCCTCTTACCAGTGTTTTGCCAGCTGTATCATCGACCATCCAGAACGAGATCCGAATGGTCACTAGTAATGCAGTTCCGGCAGCTATCTTTGACGCGCTTCAGACCATGCCGAAGGAGTTCGAGAATGGATTGACGCCTGTCATTCAGCGGAATGTGACGGGAGTTGTCCAGGCTTCGGTATGTCCTGCTTTGCAAATCAGCGAGGGGTACAGGCTGAAGTCTGGTGTACAGATCCAACAAGTCCTGTATGATTCAATACAGCAGATTTTATTACCAGCGATGACAAGCGCGAACTCCAAGCTGGCTGAGCAGCTGTCAGCGAGAGTACGGTTGGAGATGATTCAGTAGGTCCTCTTCGGACTGCTTTGGGCCGACGGCTAACCCATCGCAGGATACGCAAAGACTCGGAGAACGCCTCAGCTTCGACAGAACCTCTTCTCCAAAGCGTGCTTTCAACCATTGCCGAGATGCAGAAACAAGTCGCTCAGCTGTCGGAGCAAGTCGCACAAAGTGGTCCTCATCGCCCTTCACCACCACCACCACCACATACGGCTCCACCACCACCGGCGATGATGCAGCAGGCCCCCCCACCTCAGCTACCTCGACCTTCAGCTTCACAGCTAGAAGACATCTTCCTGGCGGCCCTGGCTACACAAAGTACCGGTGCGACGCTTCAGCTTGTCAACGATCATATGCCACTCTGCGATTACTGCCTCCCTCCATCGCACACCAGCAAAAGCCCACTCTCTCAGGCTGTTCTGCTCACTCTTCTTCACCGGGTATGTCGTCATCGCATACTGTTGTCGGAGCTGATCTGCTTAGCTTGCTCTGGTCTTGAACGAGCTCGTGCCTTCCGATCCGACATTCGCCAGAGTAGCGACGTGGGAAAGACGAGTCGCCATTCATCTTGATCCCTCCGATCCGGGTATCGCCTCTTTCCTACCTCGCGTCATTGCTGTCGTCCAAGGTGTTCTCGGAACGGTATTGCAAAATCTTGGCACGCGGTTTGCCCATGAGCCGATGGCAGGAGAGCATGCGAGGATGATCATGGAGATTGGCGAAATTGTTTCGCTGAAGGCGCAGTGAGCAGCAGTTTCGGGCGGAAAATCGTCAAAGCAGATGGGTTCGTCAGTGTGTGGGTGAATATGTGGGCATTGAATATCTGAACATGTGGATACGTGGGAATGTGGATATGTGGATATGTGGATATGAGGATTGTGGATACCTGTCATAAATGATGCCATGCATATAGCGAGTCGATATGAACGTCCCGATTCAGAAAGGTGGTCCATGCAGAATCATAGTGCTATCCCCGCACTTCTCCGTCTACGATCGGAGGTTCGGGGCTTACCGTAGCTGTCCAAACTTTTAGCCAGCTTCAGCCAGCCCAGAACCTCTTCCACTCTACAACAAAGATGACCGAGTCGATCGCGAGAAAGGCTCGCCAAGAAACCGCAGTAAGCCCTGCTTGACGGTCTCTCAAGTCTCTGGAACTCAAGGACGAGCAGGTGGTATCGGCTTGACGGAAATTACTATATGATGCAGATCAGACACCCCTCCCGCCTACAAAGCCTCATACAATCTCCTATTCTCCAAAACCATGTCCTGTCCAACTCAAAACTCATCATCTCCACCTCCACCGAACCACCCAGAGTAAACCAATATCGTCCCATACACCAAACCTCCTCCAGCGATAGACATCCAACATGCTGCAGGTTGAATTAAAGCGGAGTGAGCCATAAGTAAGGGAAGGGAGAGTCCGGTTGTCTACGTGGATCCATCATCAGTATCTTAGCTTGGACAAGAAGAGGGAGAGGGGAGATGAGACGCACCACGAGCATACCAGTTAGGAACCGACCGAAATCGACATAAGCCGAGTTATACTCTGGTGAGAGGTCGTCTGCTCTTGCACATCTTGAGCAGATTGAATTTGGTACCGGAGCGAGGACGAATGTCAACGCTAAGCGGATTGGCATTGTCAGATTCAGAGCGTGAAAAAACTTCCTCAGAAACAAGCATAGTCTGGACGGCGTAGACTTACCGACGAGGAGAGGGAGCCAATTTGCCCATAATGCGCAGGAGAGGATTACTAGGAGGAATCCGAGGGCTAGGACGAAGGCTAGGAGGACGACGGCTGGGTGATGGACAGGTAGGATCATGAGCAGATTGTATGGGTAAGTGAGATACAGCGGGTAAATCGAGAGAATTTGATATTATGAATCAGGAAGATGCAGGTCAGAAACGAGGGACCATGAAGTTGGCGGTAATTTGAGAAGAGATATTCGTCAGCGGTGGTAATCATTGATCTTACCAGAGACGGGGATACAGGAATCAGAACGAAAGGAAAGCTCACTCTTGAGACCTGCTGCCATCTTGACGGGATCGCCTGAATATGAGACGCTGATCGATATTACTATTTCGTGCGGAGAGCGAAGCAGAGATTATCTCATTATATGGAGACATGCTCAGCCAAGTTCGGGAGGAAGTCGTACTCCGAAATTGGGAGTCATCACGTGATCGAGCAGAATAACGTCCATGAGTTCCTCTCCTGCAGACATTCATTGGCTTACAATTTTAGAGTAAGATAGAGCTAATCTCACAACTTCCACCTAACCCTTGACTTCGGCGAAGATGCACTGTCGACCAGCCTCTGTGAGAGATGTAGGTAAGACCCTCCGAACATGTGTTATATCACTGAACAATGTTTACAGGCTGTTGACCTGCTTGATGACCGAAGGGTGAAATGTGCTCGACCTTTGATACCGTTCGTTCAACCCATCACAGCCAATGTCCTTACGCTATGACTGATCTTTGACACCATAGACCTCAAATACTCCTCGAAGAGTAGGTTTCCACCCCTCGGATGTAGCTCAAGCTGAACGTGCTTCAACAGACTTCCCCTCACACTTCGAGGAGCGCAAACGGTGCTAGACGGACGAAGACAAGTCGAGGCGATCATCAAAGGGGATGACGACAGACTTTTAGTCATCGCGGGGTACGTCAAGTCCGTTGAAATGCAGCTCGGATGCTGATGGAGCTTGGTCAGGCCATGTTCGGTGCATAATCCAGAACAGGCGATAACTTATGCAAAGAGATTGCACGAGTATGCTGAGGAGGCGAACGATGATTTGATGATCGTCATGCGAGTCTACTTTGAGAAGTAGGTTTCATTTTCATAAACGCCGGGTCAGGCTGATTGGTCCACCAGACCTCGGACAACGGTCGGATGGAAGGGTTTGATCAACGGTGCGATTTGAACAGGGTGTGACGTCAGCTAGCTGACTTGCTTAGATCCCGATATGAATGGCTCCTTCCAGATCAATCGAGGTCTCCGAATCGCTCGGTCGTTGATGTTGCAAATCACCGAGTTGGGAATGCCGACCGCTGGAGAGTTCCTAGGTCCGCGCCTTAGGATTCGTTTGACAAGAGCTAATGAACTCAGATGTCATCTCGCCTCAGTATCTCGCCGATTTGAGCTCATGGGGAGCTATCGGTGCCCGAACGACCGAATCCCAAGTCCATCGGGAACTAGCCAGCGCTCTGTCGATGTCTGTCGGTTTTAAGAACGGAACGGTACGTCTTCCTCGGCCTGGTTATCTGAGCTGATGTGCACCAGGACGGCTCAATCGATATCGCAGTCGATGCGATCAAAGCCGCTGGATCTGGACATACCTTCCTCTCGGTCACAAAACAGGGCCTTTCCGCTATTGTCGAGACCGAGGGAAACAACTCGACTCATGTCATATTGAGAGGGTCAAGCAAGGGACCAAACTACGAAGCGGAACATGTTTTGTCCGCTGGGGAGAAGCTGAGAAAGGCGGGCCTGTCACCAAGACTCATGGTGAGACGCGAAAGATCCACGGTAGCATCTAGAGCTGAAAACTGACAACAGGTTGACTGCTCACATGGCAATTCGTCAAAACAGCATCAAAAGCAGATCGAGGTCGGGCACGATATCGTAAGTCCATCTCTCGTATTCGCTTGATCCGTCCGCCATTTGGATCGCGAAACTGGACGCTGCGATAAGAGCTGACCGCTTCACCTCTGTCAGGCCGCTCAACTGGCCGATGGCCCCTCCTCTCCGTTCCTCTTAGGCGTTATGATTGAATCCAATATCCACGAAGGCAAACAATCGATACCGCCAGAAGGTCCAGCCGGACTGAAGTATGGCGTGTCCATCACCGACGCATGTATCTCGCTCGAACAGACTTTCCCACTGCTTGACGAGTTGCGGGAAGGAGTCAGGAAGAGGCGGGAAGCGGTGCATAAGAAGTGGGTCAATGGCAACTGAGGTTTTGAGGATGGCATCTTCGCGCCTTGGCGCATCTATAATTGTGCATGCCATATCTCCTGGATCGTGCCTTTCTCGGTCCTTATGAGTTATAATAAGGTTACATGATCTATACATGGCGCTGACGCTGAGAAGAACCGTACGACCCTGGAGTAACGTCGATTGCTCTGCCACCAAATATTGACGGAAGGTACGGCTTTGATTTTGGCAGGTACCCTTTATGTTTTCCACCAGTCCATTGCTTCTACTCATTTCTTTCACTTGGTTCTCTTCGTTTAGCAGGATCTTAGCGGCTATTCTACATCAAACAGGCTTAGTAGTAGGGTCAACACAGAACCTCCGCCCTCAAAACACCCTTCTTCTTCCGGTCACTTTCTAAGCACAGCCTGTTACCCGGTTCTCATCCTTTCCCGCAGTTAATTTGGACTATTTCGGGGTTCTTTTTGACCTATCGAATCTCCTTGTGCGCTTGATCGATGGTCTTCCTTGTTATACCGATAGCCATTTCTTCGCCATGCTCGTAGCGAATCATATCCTTACCATCATCTCGCTCCTCCCACTCTCCCTGAGCGTCATCCTGGAACCAGCTCTTGCAACTCATCTGGTTGCGCATACAATACAATCACCGATCACAGTCGAACAACTCGATGATCATGATAGGATACGATGGCTACCGAAGAAGAGATTTATGCGACATGGTAGGAGGCGAGTACCGCAAGTGAGGGCCGGCGGGGTTGAGCTGGATGTACACAAGCGGGGACGACGGAAAGACGGGCTTGAGCGAAGAGCGGGAGGGAATGGGTCCATCACGAATCTTGCTACGGCACTTGAGTGAGTCGCGTCCTGAGCGACGATAGTCCGCAAATGTTTCTGGCGGGAATGTAGAGGTTTGGCTGATCGGAGAACAGTACTTACATCATACCCATCTCAATCGGCTCTCCACCTACCATTTACCCACTTCAACTCGACCTCGGGTCGTCAGATATCCTTCTTGCTTCGACTTTATGTGGGAAAGCGTGTTCAGCTTCTCTAGGGGCGACCACCAACCCTTACTACGATGTAAGCAAAACGAGTTCGGGTTATGTTGCTGTCAATGGCAACGAGACGAGCTGGGATGCGAGGTTTACGGATTCAAGTGTGGCGAGTGGTCTCATCGCGAGGGAGATGGTATCATTCGGTAGTGCAACTATTCAAGACCAGGTCTTCGGTGTGTTGATGCGGGAAACAGTAGAGAAAGTGCTGATCATACGTACAGGCATGATCAACGCAACAAACCTTACCTTGGCGGATCAACAGATCTCGGGGATGGTGGGGCTCGGCTTTCCAAGACTGTCGGTCCTGGCACATTCCCTACTGGAGCAATCAGACTCAAACTTTTCGTCCTCCGCCTCAGCATCTCCTTCTCCAACGACATCCTCGTCTATAGCATCAACATCGATCTCAACACCAGCATCAGCATCCGTATCACAGGCAGCAAATTCAGCATCAGCATCAGCATATCTACCTCCTCTTCTTGAGTCTCTTTTCTCGACCGAAGGTATCCCTTATCCCGTCTTCGCCCTTGCCCTCGCTCCTCCACCAACCAATACTTCCGCCACTTCCACTGCCACATCGGCCTCCTCTAGCTCCACTGCAACTTCACGGTACCAATCGAAGATCGGTTCTCTAACGATAGGGGGCGTTTCGGACCTGTACGTCTCCACCGATGCCAGCTCCAGCAGGACTGTGAGCGATATCGAATGGTGGGAGGTTGCTCCTTTCGGCCGCGATATCGGCAGGATGAACGCGACAGCCAATTTCATCGCCCCCCCCGGAACAGGCCCGATACACGGTAGTATGACGGACAGCGCAGTCACAGCAGATGCTAGTCCAACCGGTCCGACTCGTCGTCAATCAAGCTCCGATACATCTAATTTTACCTATCCCTTGATTGATGCGGATCTCCATGGGGAGGAATATCTCTTCTGGGCACTCGACCTCAAGAACATTTCTGTAAACGGTACCGATCTCGGTCTCTCCCCTACATACGTTTCGCTTGGTGTAGGATCCATCGCACTCCTTGATGTGGGGTCGAGCGGGATCGCTGGGCCTCAGCAAGACGTCGCCAGATTGTTCAGCATGATACCAGATGCGAGGCAGGTCATTACTGGACAGTGGGCTGTTCCGTGCAGTACTACCATGACAATAGGGTTCTCGTTCGGGTAATTTGCTCTGCTATTGTTGACGGACGGAGCTTACGCTTAATAGCGGGAGGTATATCCAGCTTCAACCTTCCGATTGGATGTACGCGTCCGTCGTGTCGACCGATTTTTGCCTTGCTTGGCCTATAGCTGTCGTGGGTCGTCAAATCCAAACGGAACACGAAAGCTGACCCCATGTTAGCCCTCGGCAGGCGACGGTATTGACTGGCAGCTCGGAACGCCGTTCCTGAAAAAGGTGTATAGCATTTTCAGGTGAGCAGCCGAGTCCGAGCTATGATACTGTGTGCTCAGCTTTTTCCAGCTACGGTATCAATGGCGTCCAAGCACCCCTCATCGGCTTCCTGCCCCTCGGGGACGAAACGACCAATACGAATGTCACGTCCTCGTCCACCCCAGCAGTACTGGTAGCAAACGCTACAACGACGACAATGAACATAAAGACAACCCAACCTCCCTTCGGTCCTACCCCTACTCAAATCGACACCCTCACCCTCACGACAACAGTCAACGTCGAGCTTCCTAATGCCGTCCTCCCGGATCCGACGTTCGCCACGCTGCCCTACGCCTTCGCGCTCGATCCGGCTCGGACACTGGGCGTACTGCAAGATGGCGGACTAGCCAATGCTTCTGCCTACTCCGTCAGCCAGATACCGATCATAGCTTCCGCTGCTGTCGCGTCGTCTCCACTCAGCGCGAGCTCGAGCGAAAGTGCGGGATCTACGGGTGGATCACCTGCCACCGAGACGATGGCCGCAAGCTCATCGTCGTGCACGATCTTCTTTGGCAGATCGATATGTCTTGCAATCCTCAGCGGACTTTTTGGCATCCTACCCCTCACCATGTAACGAGAGTCTACACCTACTCACGAGTCGGATTGCTTTCATCTCGCTGGAATATTCTTTCCTTCCATGTGTATGATCATCCTCGCATTGCATCCTGGACATTACGTAGTCCGTATAATGATGTATAGCATGGAGATCAGGGCGATCAGGACATCAACGCATAGAGGACAGTTTGTCGGAAATTACGTAATAAGGCGTTTTCATGTTTACGTTGTTGCCTGATTTTTGGCCCATTCCCGAAGCTCATTGTTATCGGTCTCCTCTCATCAAGCGTGAAACGATCAGTTGGAGCAGGATGAGCAGTACCACTCTTGTTATTCATCAACAGGGTATTTCCCTGGTCAACATTTCGAGACGAAGTCCATTCCGACGAGTAATGGAAACAGTTCCCCTTCCGCTGCCATCTCGTTTCCCGAGAACGTCTATTCCTCAAACATCGATCTCCCCGACCGGCAATATCTACCTTTACGCTGAAGATGGTTCGTATGTATGGGAGTACGATCCTCGTGGTCGAAGGATATCCGAGATGTCCTTCCCCACCGAGAGAATTGTGCATGTGCTGGCGTTACGGAAGGAAGTGATCGTTGTACTGGAGGAGGAGAGAGGATTGAGCGTTATGGAGAAAGATGGTGGGAAATGGAGGGAGATCAATAGCCTCGAGGTGGATCTGGATCCACAATCCGAGCACTCAGAGCTGATGCCTTTCCTTTTGGAACAGGGAACGGTCGGGAGGATTACTGCGATAGTGCGAAGTACGGATGGGAGGATGATTGCTGTTGGGTCGGAGAAGGGGGAAGTCGTAGTTTATGATCGAGAAAAGGGGACACGGATGATGGTTCCCCTCGAAGGGAAAGTTCACGGCGTACGTCATGCCTCCCTGTCTTTCGAGGTTACCATGATGAACTGCAACTGACGACGACTGTAGCCGGTCAAATCGTGCATGACCTTCTGTCGGACACTGTTATCAACAACACTGGTCATCCCATCTCGAGAGCTCTCATTGCTAGTTTCGATCCCCTCAATGGAGACACGCGAGATCCGGCCCTTCTCTCGATCGTCCCCAGGCGAATTAGTGGATATAGCCTTCAGTCCGGTCGTAGAAAAGAAGGGCGGATTATGTGCGGTATTACAAAATGGATGGAGGGAAGTGGCTTTGGTTGGATTGGCTAGTCCTGATAGGTGTGTCTTCTCCTATCAAGAGAAACCTCAAGCTGATCGGGTGGAGTGGTCGAAGATGGTTGATTTTGGAAGGGAGTTGAAGGGTGTGAGCTTCATGGATGGAGCGACTCTTCTTGGTAGGACGACCGAAGGTAAGTTGCATGGACTTCTGAAGGTCGAAAGAACTGATGGTTGACAGGGACTTTACTGGTGAAGGATTTGCGTGCGCTAGGGAATGAGGCGGTGGAGATTGTATTGGATGAGCCGATCACAGGCATACGAATCATGCCACCGCTCGTGAGCTAAGAGAAATTCTATGTCGAAAGGTGCATCGCGCTGATAAGCTGCAGCCAAAGAGTGCCCGACCATCCATAGTCCCGCCTACTTCGACTATCTCGACTCGCCGATCATCCTTACTGGGCGAGCTTCGGAATGCGGGAAATACTCAGACCCCTCCACCCACCACTGCTCCCAGCAAGGGAAAGGCGCGAATCAACGAGACTATCAAGGCTGTCACGTCGATCGAGGAGAAGCAGAAAAAGACGGTGCATGTCCAACCGGAGCCAACGATAACCAGAGTCGTCTCAGCGCCTTCACTTGCCAAGCGAACGAGACAATTGACCGATCGCTCGACTTCTGGTCCTCCTGCGCCGTCCTCTTCGGCTCTTCTTCTTTCTTGTTCGAGTCCGACCCCCGTTCCCATTATCGAGGAGGAGGATGAGGAGGAGGAAGAGGAGGAAGAGCGGTCACCATCGCGTAGTCGGATACGAGAACAGACTGAGGATGGCTTAGACCTCGCTTGGGCACTCCGACCGTCAAGTCGCGGTAGTCAATTACCACCCGAGCACGCCACGGAATGTACGATGGAGGAGATGAGACGGGAGATTGCCAATCTCCAGCTGGATATATTGCGAATGGGCCGGAACCTCAAGGTGAGTGCATAGGAACAAGAACAATTGAATTGGGTATACTGATCCATGGTTTCGGTAGAATGAGATAAGAAGAGCAGTGACGCCTCTACTTGTGGAGGTGAAAGAGGAGAGAGCAGTGATTGAGAGGCAGCGGATGGAGATTGAGCGGTTACGTAGGGGTTATTGATGTACTCGTGAGGATTCGTCATGTCGTGCTGGTCATACTGCAACCCCCCGATTCAGCGAGCAATAAGCTGGACCGAGGCTGAACTTGTCGTACTTGTTGTTTCTTTTCGGTCATAAGCCAATCCGCTCAGCCAGACTCCTCCCTTGTCGATCCTTCTTCGCCTCGTCGACGGCATTGAAAGCTTCTCCATTGTTCCCTTTAGCCATCAAGGTGTTCGTACTTGGTCCAGCTGCGGTTGGCTCTGTCGAAGTGGTAGTAACGGTCACAGGTGTAGGTTTGCGCTTATCGAGTTCAGATTGGAGATGTTTTACGTCTGATGCTCGAAGTGGGATGGCGGTGGGGTTGGAGCGGATCATACCGGAGTGGAATGGTCCTCCCGGAGTTGGGAAGGAGGAAGATTTGGCTTTGAGAACTTGCTGTAGGAACGCGAATAATAGTGAGTTGGCAGACTCGAGCGTGGGAAAGTGGAACTTTCCAGCGCACAGCTTCCTTTCCGCGTAATAAAACCGCTCAAAGGGTTAATGTCCTCTCCGTCACAGCGACAAGTCTCGCAAACCTGATACTTCTCAGCTTCACCTTGAACATCGACTTTGTTCCCTTGAACGAAAGCTAGAAGAGCAAAGTTAGGCAAGATGGAGTATGTGATGAAAGCTGGTGATATGGTCAAGCATTTCCGGGTGAGTCGCTCGCCCCCTGCAGTCTTCTCTCGTATACGAGCGAGAGGGTACTGTTCATCACGAGCCGTTCAACTGAAACTATGAATCTATGTAGGAGACGAGATTATCAACACTCAAGCCTCCACAAGAATTCGTGTGTCCACTTGTATAGTCCTGACATTCGGTACTAACAATGAGGACAGTTCGACCACCGTCAGATTTCACGACCGAAAGATCTGAACGAAGCAACTACTGTACGTCCCATTCCAGCGTGGCTCATACAGCTTGCCTTCTGATCATCGCTTTCTCTTGCTTCTCTACAAAAGGCGCGACTTTGACCGGAATCAGCTGACCAAGACTGTAGAGAATAACCTACAACACCCGGAACTTCTCAGGGAACTACTTACTCGTCATCGCCCTTCTCGCGGTCTATGCTCTGTGAGCTCCACAGCCTTCCACTCAGCCGCAATCAAACGACAAGAATGTGAAAGAAACTGAGCTGATATGGACGACTCGATTGATGATGTATAGAATCACTAATTACTGGTTGATCATCGCCGTCGTCTTCCTTGCCGGAGGATTCGCTCTGATCAACAGATTCGGTGAGCCGCATCGTCCTCCCCTCCCTTAATCGAGGGCTTGGAATTGAGCTTAAAAGTGGCTCTGGATTGTAGCTCCCGAGCCGATGCAAGTTGGGAATCACGTCGTCACGCAGAAGTCCTTGTACGGCGGGTTGTTCCTCATCGGTGTGTCTCCCTTTTCAAAGCTAAGTTGTCAAGGCTGATTTGGCTTGGATTGAAGGTATCCCCCTATTGTACTTTGCCTCGCCTGTGTCTACTTTCTTTTGGCTCGTCGGATCTTCGAGTATATTGATTCTTGGACATGCTTGTCTCATGGAGCCGGGAGTTGAGTCGGAGTATGAGGGTGTCGAGGGGGTTTAGGGCTGGGTTGGATGGAGGGCAAAAGGGATCATAGGCGATGATCATATACAAACGTAGGAGTTTTGGAGATCTTAACATACCAACGCCGGAGCATCGAACGCATAAGATAATGACACTACATGTCCATCGATGAAAACTCCACGTGAATCACTCGTCGTCTTTCATCATGGGCATTTGATATCGTGAACGATCTATGGCTCCCGTCTATGCTAACCTCCCCAGCGGTGTCCCCCTCAAATCACCGGCTCAAGCACCGGCTCCCCTCTCCCTCTACTCCTCGTCCCAGCCGCCACCGGGACCGCCTCCCCTTCATCCTTGCCCATCCTCCTCGTCACCCTAACCTTCCCAGTCTCCTTCTCCCTCTCCCTCTCAGCCTCATCACCCGTGCTACTCCCATTACCAAACCAACTCGTCGAGAAACGGCTTGCAGACCTCGCTTTGGGAATGAACTCGTTGCACTCAGGCATGAGGAGGATATGGTATTTCTGCGCCGAATGGTCGGTTAAGAGGTAGGTCTCGAGTAAGGCTAGGTTTCGAAGATTGGATTTGAAGAGATTATCAAGGAAGTCGCCTATCAGGGGGACGATCCCTACAACGACATCGGCGATGACGTTGAGCAGCTATCGGGCGGCTCAACAGCGAACACGAAGAAGTATCAGGATGGCGTAGGAGGTGACACACCATGTAGCCTAGGATCTGGAGGGGTACACCGAAGATGAAACATAGCCATACTTGGTAGAGCTGGAGTAAGCCGGAAAAGAGATCACCGTAAATCGGGACGAGGGAGATAATATCATCGAGGCCAGCCTACCAACGCCCTCATCAGTACCATAGTGTCTTCCAGTGAGGAGCATGGGCTCACTCTGAAAGGCAAGCCTAGGTCGGATAGGAGCGGAGCAGCATCAAGCCAGAACGCTACAGTCCGAATATGGTTGTACAGCCTGGCCTCGTTAGCGGAGTACCGCAATCCGCTTGCTCAAAGATGAAAGTGAGGGAGATTAGTGGGGGTGGATCAGGGTAATTCTAGAGCTTTGACTGAATTTGTTTCTCCATTGCTCAAAGGAGCGGGTCAGAGTCTAATTAGGGTCATCTTTTTCGTAAAGTCGACTGGTCTTCTTCGGCCAAGTCCACGAGAGAGAATGACCTCGATAGAAGAGCTAAGGGACTCACGTCTGCGCTTCTCGATCAGTTCGAGGATGACGAACGGCATAGCCAACGGGGTAGTAAGTCGCTTCGAACGCTCCAAACCTTTGCGGTTGAGCCCTGATGAAGTAGCTGATCAGTGGGGAGTTTAGGGATGATATGAAGGGACGCACTGACGATGACGAGCTGCGTTGGGTCGGTAAGATGTAAGGATTGACCACAGACCACTCGTGATGCCTGACATCCTGTTTCGTGGGTTTACGGTGTGAGGCAAGAATCAGAAAGGAATGAATTTGGGTGATGACGATGATGCCAAGTGGCAGTTTCGGCTTGTGGCCGTCCAGTTATTTGACAGCGTCCCCTTGTTAAGAGACGTTCGCTGGTCTCACTCACAGAGTAGAAACCCGCATTCATGCTGTGGATCAGGATGAAATGGGGCGAGATGTGCTTCACTGATCCCGTTCACGGCTGTACGCTGTAAGAAGTACCACCATCGCAATTGGCATTCCGCGTATACGGAAGCAAACGAAACTCGCCTCGGGGCGTTCTGAAACAGGACTGATTTTCCCGGAATCTTTGTCCCATCAAAGATCGACAAGATACCCTGGCTTAGTCTCACCATTCCACTGCCCCTGAAGACCGTTCCTCTCTTTCATTCCAGCTTACCCGCCAACCTACTTCTCCTTCTCCAACCTCCTCTCTCATCCTCCTCCCTTAAAGTTTCGATCTCACCTTCCTGACCTACACCCGTACTCCTCTTAGATCTTCCTACCCTTCTCCCGTCATCTGTGCCAATCTTCTCAGCTTCCACACACACAGTTGGTCGGGGGACGATGCACCTGAGGCAGCTTCAGGACTGGTGGGAGAGGGATCCGCGAGACAGAAGTTTCCAGTGAGCTCGTCTCCACACCTCCTTTAGCCCGGTACTCGCTCACCCGAAAGTATTAGCGAGCTCAATCTCCCTCGCGGTGTATCTTCCGAGCGAGATCGACTATCTTACCCAATCTCACAAGTACGAGGCGAACCTTCGGGCCAACACCCCTCTCCGAGCCCTACTCTGTCCATTCAGCTCCACCCCCTTCCGTTCCCGATGACAGCTCTCAAACCTTCATCGATTTGGATCCAGGCTACGACCTCGGCGAACGAGATTCCAACGGGGACCACTTGAGAGAAGCGTCTTCTCCACCCGGGTACGACCAGATCATGCAAGCTGAACCTCAGTGGGACTACGATTTTGGGGTACCGGACGTGTCGCTACCTGATGGTCATCCGTACCTAGTGACCTGATACGATCCTGTGACTCGAGACTGGCAGCGACCCGAATCCGACTCCGATGTGGACCTTCGCGATGCCGCTGGCCATCTCGATCCTGAAAGAAGAGCTCAGTCTTCACCGACTCGGGATCCCGCTTCCATGAATCAAGATTGGTCCCCCAATCCCCCTAAGAACACACCCGGGCCTTTCGATTACGTCCATCAACTCTTTTCTCACCTTGACATTTCCGACAATCCCGGCTCATCTCCTCAAATCGGACATCGCACCGTTCCAAGCCCCTCCCAAGATGGCTTAAGAAGGTGGCAGTTTGACGACACCGCACGAGATCGCGCAGAGATCGGATGGTCATACGACGTGAGCTACGACCCGACTTCGATGAACTTCTCCCGAATCCGAATGGCACCGTCCCGTCGGTTGGTCCTGCCAGGGACCTTTCCGCCGATACTACGTACACATCGGGAGGGTCCGCTTGCAAATCGCAGACCATCTCTTCTACCGCCGACTGTTTTAGATTGGTTGGACGAGGAGATCGAGGCCGTTCAAGCGACTGTCGAAGATATCGCGCTAGAGGATGAGCCCCCCCCCCCTCGGCCATCCGACCCACCATCCAGAACATCGCTCTCAATCTTGAAGCCTCTTCGGCCGTTCGACCCAATATCGAGTATACCTCTCTCGAACGTGATGTCCCCTCCGCCGTTCAAGCCGGGATCGAAGACTTCGCTCCTAGTGCCGAAGCCTAATCGGGTGCCAGCATCCTCCGCCGCGAAGTGAGTGGTAAAGCCGAGACCAATCCCTTGAGAAGCCGGATCGAGGTCATGAGATTGATGTCGACGAGACATTGTCACAACATAATGACAACGATCATAGCTTCACCCACTCTCTGTCCCGGAACGAGTCCCGAGGCCTGGGAATCAGAAGCCATGTCCACAGAGTCGTCGACGGAGGAAGAGGAGGACGATACCGAAGTCCCAGGTCGGTCCGATGAGTATATGTCTCAGTGGACTAGGGAGGTCGGCCTCGCCTCTCCCGTGACGTTGGACGAAGAGATGGTCAGCGTGCCCCTGGAGACCAGTGGCTCAGACGATCATACTTCTCACCAGGATGATACCACTCTAAGCGAGCTCCCGCTCCGTCGCCAGCTCCTGCCGATCAAATGGAGAACGACGTTCCGAACAACCCACCTAGAAGAGGCTACGATCGGAGGAGGGACCACCCTGTTTTGCAAGATGTCATGCCCTTTATTGAGGGGGGCTTCGCTCGATCCCTGTCCGATTTTGCGATTGCGATGTCCCAACAGTTGAGCGGTGCGAATTCCGAACCTTACGGGATGGTACTACCCACGACTTTCATGTTGAATTTACGTTACGAGCACCTAAATCGGGGCCACCGAGTCGGACCCATAATCATCGGAAGGCTCGACGACCGATTCGACGACATTGATTGTGCGTGTTCCTGTGCGTGACATCGGGACCAGTTGGACCAGTAGGACCGGTCCCTGACCCTCAACCAGTCACACCCCCGGCTCGAGCGGAACCCAAGGAGGCAGCGCGTACCCCGTGAGACAACCCATCAGACAAGTCGGCTGGCCAGCGGATCGGTTCCAGACACCGCGCCCGAGATCCAACACCATGCTCACCAATGCAACCCAGACACCCGGGATGACAGCCGATCCGAACTCCCCACCGGCTCCTGACCTCGTATCACCCGAAGTACCGCTCACGACTCGTCGACCTAACATCCAGAACAGACGGACTCGTCGATACACACTCGGCGACGATCGAGAAGAGGGAGTCGACCCGCCGCCGCTCACTACCTCCGCTCAAGCAGGAGCGGATCGTGGTCGAAGGTTGGAGGTGAAGGAGCTGAATCGTACCCGCGCCACGGGACCGAGGGGATCGACCTCTCGTCGGTGAAGTATCTCAACTGTTCCTAGACTCGTATACCGCTTTCTCGTTGCTCGCTACTTCCTACTTGTTCGGTGCTTTCTGCTCTTGTTGTTTCTAAATGACGTGACTTGCTGTATTGTCACTTTGTATCTTCTTCCGTTGCTGCTAGTGCTTGATCGACAAACCTTGTCATAGAGATCGTACAACCGCTTTGTTGCATGCTGTCAGTACGCTGTCCTGATCTGTCCGAATCTCGTGAGACCTGCAACTCGCTCGGGCAAGTCAACCATGCAGTAAAGCAGTAAGGTGTCATGAGACGACGCATGTTATCTGAGTCGGTCAATCAGTCCTCCGAACGTGAGACTGGCAGCAAGGACTCACTCTTTCATATATTACAACAGCCGCAACTTCCCAGTCACCTGATTGATGAGCTTCGCGGGACCACTGCGAAGGGTCAGCTTCTGTGGAGATAATCAAGGTCAAGATTCACGGTCCGATCCCTAGAATCGTCCGTGATCCCGGAGCTACCTGTGTCCGACCACTAATCTCCTTCAGCTTTACCATCCCTCATACAGGTTTATCTCTCACACTTACGCATCCTGTATCGTCCTCGCACAGAGGTTTCTCGATCTCGCTTGAGCAGCTAAAGCTTCCAGCTCTTCAGTATCTGCGCATCTCAAAGCGATCTTCGGCTGTCTAACCCCGTTTATGTTTATCAATTCAGGTCCCAAAAGTTCTTTTAGAACGGAGAAGAACTCACCCCTGTTGCTGCCATCTTCGGAACAACTATCCCCACCTTCAGCTTAGTCGTCCCAGAGACAAGGGGGTTTTCAGGCGGACCTTCGGGTTGACCCCCCTGACTAACAAAGCGCAGGCTAGGGTAGCATGTCCAGCCTGGGCGGCGATCTTCCCTTTCGCCATCTTAAGCGAATCATTGATGACCAAGACGAGCTTGACTTCCTCGGTGAGGTTTGCTTTGAGAGAGGCGATGTCGGATGTTAGAGCTGCTGATTCGTCCTCTGCATCGGAATCTGTATCTGTCCCATCGATCGAGCCGGCTGCTGAGGAGGAAGAGCTCCGTCGTGTGGTGATTGCGGGCTGGGATGGAGAAGGGGAGGAGGATGGGGAAGGGAGAGAGGTAGATGAGAGGGAGTAGGTGCGGTATTGATAGCCTAGTGTGAAGGCTATGAGGGAGATGAGGATGGGTTGGACAAGGCCTGGACGGGTAAGCAAGGCCAACTTTGGATCAGGAACACACACCGTCCATCCTAGCGTCTCTGACAATGTTCATATCGCTTTGAAAGAGAGGCAAAGCGGTAACTTGAGTTAAGACAAACCCGGAAAGCCGAGAGTCCTGACGGAAATGATTCGTCAAAAAATCTGAAACATCACATCAACCTCCTCTTGCATCCTTCTCCTTTCTCCCTGATCACGTTCTCCTCCTTCCCATGAAGACGTAGCTGAGCCATGCCGACAGCGACTTCCACCACCGCCGGTACAGTCTCTTCACCGCTTGATCTCGATTCATTCGTCCCTCCGAAAGGCGAACATGAGACGGTCGGTTTGAATGGGTCATCGAAGAAGATCAGGCCGAAGCCGAAAGTGACTCTTACCAGTCTTACCGTCAACAACGTAAGTTCCGCCTACCTTAAAGCTGATTTGAAGAGAAAAGACGTGGTACTGATGAACTGAGATAGTCCGGGACATTACGCAAGATCAACAGCGTTGTGATACCCATCGTCTACTCCGATAAATTTTACAAGGAGGTCTTGGATCCCAGCTTGGATGATATCAACAAACTCAGTATGTCGACGTTTTCTCATTCCATGAGTATCATGGCTGAGAATGCGGCGGGGGGTTTAGTCTACTACGGCGATATCCCGGTTGGTGCGATCTGTTGTCGGTTCGAGAACCTCTCCTCTTCGTCGAAGGAGAGACCACCTACTCTGGTCATTCTCACTCTCGCGTGCGTTTCCAGTCACGTCTTCGTCTCAACTTCACTCTCGATATCTCAATACATCATCCGGCCGAAGCTGACTTATTCGCTTTACAGAGTCCTTGCTCCCTATCGCTCTCAATCCCTCGGAACAGCTCTTTTGACCTCTGCCCTTCGCTCAACCCTCCACCCACAACCACCACCTCCACCTCTCCCTTCGACCGAAAAGCCAAACACACGGGCTGCTCTGACCGTAGCACCTCCTCGAAAATCGGTCAGACGAGCTATGGCCCATGTGCAGGTAGGCAAGGAGGGGGCTAAGCGGTTCTATGAGCGGTTAGGTTTCGTTGCTGGGGAAACGTGGGTTAACCGTCGGATATTGGTACAGGATGTTCAAAACTGACGATTGGGGTAGGGTGGAGAATTATTACTCGAAGATGGAGCCGAAGGCGGCGGTGTTGATGGTCTGTGAGGATATTGGTGCGGCACTCGGGGAAGGACCGAATGGGACGGCATAGCCAGTCGGAATCTCGGGTCAAATCAGGATGAAGGGAAGAATTCCATCAGCATCGATACCATCTGGCCCATTGCCTATGCACTCTGTTCCTTGCCCGCTCACGAAACTCGACCTGCTCCCAACCCCCTTCCCTCCCTCCGGCCTTGGTCCGCACTCTTTCCCCCTTTCCCTGCCCCTCCCCTTCTCCCCCTCCCTTCCCCCTCCACCGCCTTCCCTTCTCCTTATCTCCGCCTCTCTGCCTCAGCCCCCCCTCTTCTTTTCCACCCCGTCTAAGCCCGTTCCCCCCCGCCCTCCTTCCCTCCTTCTGCCCCACCT